>ERZ856578.6966-NODE-6966-length-12347-cov-3.309698_pt1 | contig 12347 bp, 10 predicted proteins | sample MGYA00514384_ERZ856578 | MGnify/ENA primary metagenome ERZ856578 (study PRJEB29103, sample SAMN06111958) | human gut metagenome | biome: human gut; feature: ankylosing spondylitis patient; material: healthy_person | host: Homo sapiens | place: China:Hangzhou...
GATAACCATATGACCAGAAAATATGAATATAACAAAGCTAATTTTATTACTGGAGTAACAAACATCAATAACAAGAATGTCAAAACAAGCTATAGATATTCATATTATCCAGACGGAAATATAGCTCACTATGTAAATCATTATAATGCAACTATAGATTATACATATGACAGTGCAAATAGACATGATAGCAAAGAGAATTATATACGAATGATAATGATAAGGCTTAAGAAAAGATTTTTGAATTTTGAGATAAACAAATACCATTATATAGTGAATCAATTTATACGTTCAATATGGTAACTGAAAGTATATAGAAATATGAAACAAATAATAGAAGAAAGGAAAGGCTATGGCTAATATAATACAAAAATTTATATATTTTTTCTCGGCAAGTACCCCAGTATGTATAACATTTTCAATAGTGTGGATTAGTGAAAATAAAGGGTGGGTACTTCCATCAATATTAATAATAACTTCGCTTGTAGGTATTGTATTGTTTAGTATATCATTTAGATATGGATACAAAAATATTGCACCCATGACTATTAGAGTTATAGATGTTTCTACCAGTGATTTATGGATAATAGGGTATGTTTTCTCGTATTTGTTACCGTTAGCCAATATAGTGATAGATGAATGGAATTTGTTTATATTAGCTGGAATTGGTTTAACTATAGGGGTGGTAATATCATTTATCAATTGTGCAATTCCACATCCGTTATTGTTTTTTGGAGGATATCATTTTTATAATGTTGCAACGGAAAATGGCATATATTAATATGTTTTGATAAGTAAAAAGAAAATACGAAATAAGAAAGATATTAAAGTAGTTGGAAGAATTTTTGAATTTTTATTAATTGAAAAATAAGGGGGAAGATTAAATGTTTGAAAACAGTTCTGTTATGGTGTTAAAAGCAAATACAAAGGAAGATGAAGTGCTTAAAATCGAAGTTGATGCAGAAACTCAAAATATAATAATTGATTCTATGAAAAAATCATTAGATGAACTAATTGAGGAAAAAACACAAATAATATTTGATGAAAGTTATAAGCCAAATGAAGATGAAATATTAAAAATTGAAAACTATCAGTTATCTGATGAAATAAAGGATGCAATAAGGGATCCCTTGGGAGTAACAAGTTTCAAAAAAGATAATGATGTATTTCCTGAAATCAAGGCGATATTTATTGGTGAGAGGATTGAAGATGGAGAAACAGAAAAGTTTAATGTAGTTTTTCAAAGATTTAGAAAAGAACAATATATTTCAACAAGGTGGTGTAACTTGTTCTTTGAAAATAATACTTTTTTTCAGGAGAAAAGATATGGAATTAGTATAGCAGATGGAATTGATTGTTATTATACTGACAAAGGACTTCAATTTTCGTCATTTTACTATGCAAGACAGATATTTGATTTAAGCGAATGTTATCGTTCAGCAACTGATAGTGAGGTTGAATCTTTTGCTGCGAGTCCAAAATTAGCATTTGATAATTCAGACGGGTTTAAAATTATGGCAAATACTTGGATAAGGAGAAAAATTGCTATGATTAATGATTCACAGGTTTTGGATAATTATTCTGCAAAACAAATTAAATCTAATGCAAAGCTGGTTGGAATAAATATTGATGTTAAAGATAAAAAAATAGTGATTCCAAATGATAAAGAAAAAATCAAAATAATTCTTGGTTTTTTGGATGAAGAGGCTTACAAAGGACCATTTTCACAAAAGATATTTTTGGCGAATTCAAAGAGACAAGTAAATAAGAGAATAAGTTGATAGGGTAGATGAGTAGTTAGTTATAGATGCATACGATAATGTTGTTTACTAGAATGTTAGTAAGATAATTAAAATATATTTCAATTTAATACTAGAGTAAATGAAAATAATGTAGAAAAGTTGAATCGAGAAATAAAGGATTTTAAAATATGATAGAGAAAATACAAGATACTATAGTCAATTTATTGTTAGAGGGGATTCAGAAAAAAATAGCTAGTGTTAAGGAAGGTTGCAAATGGCAAAAGCTATTTGTTGATACTGGAAAATTTTTTTTGAGTAATCCTGAAGTTTTGGTAAAATTTGAAGAGGATTTATATTTAGTATTTTCGAGCGAGAATCTAGGTAAGATTGCAAATAAATTAAAAGATATAAATGGGTATAATTTCCACAAAATACTTCATAAAGAATTATATGATTTGATGATGAGTTATGAAATTCCAATAAATAAAGCAGAAACATATATTCATAAATTTATGGAGGTAATTATAACATATTTAGAAGAAAATTATCCGAGTAAAACAATGGAAATGTTTTTAGGTAATATGAGAGAGGAGGTGGAAAATCATTTTACTACATTAGAATCAAAAATGGATTTGGTTTTAAATAAAATTTTAGAATTGAATAAAGAAAAAATAACTACCTATTCAATAACGGATATTGATGAACAGATTAGGAGAGAAGCAAAATACAAAAGAATGGGAATTGATTTTTTTAAGCTTGATGACGAACAGTTTGAGTCAAATTTTCAAAATGTTATAAATGACATAAGAGTATATGTAGTGGGAAAATCTAGGGAAGAGACGATTTATCGTATTTTGAATGAATTAAAAAATAAAAATTCCAATAGAGTTACATTAATAATTAAGTCGGAGAAGGAATGGAAAAAATTACAAAAAACAAATTTATCAGGAAATATTTTAATTCCTTTTTTTTATGCAGATAAAATTGTTGCAATTCCTAATAACACTAATATTTTTGTATATGGAGAAGATGAACCTTGCAGTGCACAGAATAAATTGGTTCTAAGAAAAAGGACAAAAAGAAATATTATAAATTCATTGGAAGAGATTGGTATAGACACAAATGAAGCTTATAAGATGGTGGATAATACACATGGATTATATGTGCCATTAAAGAAAAAACTTTTTAATGGTGCGATGTATGACAAACCAGATTGGGTACAAAGTCATTCGGAAACTGTTATGGTTGCTCTTTTGTGCGGTAAATGGACTGAAGCAACTGGTGATGTATCTGTTTTTGAAAAACTGTCAGGAAGGAAATATGCTGATTGTAAAAAAGAATTAGAAAAATATTTACACAGAGAAAATCCATACATAGTATTAAATAACAGTTATGGAGGGAGTAATATTCAGCTTGCTAGTGTAGAAGATGCATGGGAAGAGCTAGATATCTATATAAATGATGATATCTGGGATAAATTTATAAATATATTTTATGATGTTTTGATAGAATCAGAGCCTATTTTTGAGTATCCATTTGAAAAACATTTTGAAGCAAGTATCTATGCAAAAAAACCAGAATGGTCTCCGGCATTAAAGGAAGGTATGATTAGAACTCTTATTATGCGTGCGTATTATAGAGGTCATGAAGAAAATCAAAGGCAAATTGACAATATAGTATCAAGAATTTTGGATAATGTTACCAGTAAAGAAGCATGGGGATATATTTCACAATATTTAGTAGAGTTATGTGAAGCTTCTCCCAAAAGTGTTTTAAGAAAATTAGAGATGGAAATGGATACACCACAAGGATTGCTTGAGTTGTTTTCAGAAGATGGTAGCAATTTTGTTACAAGTCGACATTATTATATTAATGTTTTATGGGCTGTAGAACAGCTGATTCAACAGAAGAAATATGTTACAAGAGCTTTGGAATGGTTATGGAAGATGGACTCTTATAATATTAAGTATAATATTAGCAATAGTCCTAGAGGTATATTAGATGTGGTCTTTTGTGCGTGGATTAATAAGAGTGCATTGTCGGTTGAAGGGAAAATTAAGTTAGCGAGAAATGCAATTGAACGATATTCAAACGCTTGGGAGATTATTGCATCCAAATTACCAAAAGCTACAGGGTCTATATGTTCAACATTGAATCTACCTAAATATAGGAAAGTAGATGAACCAGAAATTCTATATATGTATGAAATAAATAAAATATATATAGAATATTTGAGAATGTGCGTTGATAAAGCACATACAGACGCAGACAGATGGATTAAAATACTTCAATGTATAAATAGGTATGAGGGGTCAATTAGAAAGGAGATATTTGAAGAACTAGTAATTAAATGTAAGGAGATGAATGACGAGGAAAAAATAAGGGTAAAAAATAAGATTAGATACGAGATATTTAGAAATAGATATTTTGTTGATGAAGATTGGGGCATGTCTGAAGAAATATTATGTGAATATGAATGCAGAATGAATGAAATAATTGTAGATGAAAAAATATATGACTTTTTATATATTTTTTCACATAAATATGATTTTCCACTATTGAATCCTATTCCAAATTCTAAAGAAGGAACAGATATACATGATAAAAATTATATATTAAGAGAGAAAGAGATAAAAGCAAGACTTAAAGAATTTAATGAAAAAGGATATTCGATAGATAGATTAATTCAATTGGCTGTGCAAGAAAAATATGAAATAGTTGGCGAAGTTTTTGCACAGTTTTATTGTAATGGATCATTTAATGAGAAAGTATTGTGCTCTTTGATAAAAAATGATGAGGAAGGAAAAAGTGTTTATGACTATGTAAGTTATATATATAGAAATGGAATTATAGATTTAAGAAAAGTTGTAGAACAGGTTAAAAGTATATCTGAAAATAAAAATCTTCTAACAAACTTGATTTCGTTAGAAATTATAGATGATTGTGAAAATGCTCTTATTGCAAGCGAAGATGAAGATATCAAGAAGATGTATTGGAGCAAAAGTGTAAGATTAAAAATATCAGATAAAGCTGAGCATAGAGTATTTGTATGGGCGATAAGAGAGTGTCAAAAATATGGTTCATTCCATACATATTTAGAATTTTTGTATGAAATAAAAGATAAAATTTCAGTTCAAGAATTATACAAAGCGACTCTTGAAATATCTGATATAAAAAATAATGTTGTCAACTCTATGACAGATTATTATCTTAAAGGAATTTTTGATATTTTGCAAAAATACTTTATAGAAGATGATAAAAAATGTACAGAATTAGCAACATTAGAGTGGTTTTTCAGAGAATTGCTTGAATGGGAAAATATGAAATGTATGCAAAAGATTATGAAGGATGATCCGACATTCTATGCCTCACTAGTTAGTATTATATATAAGATGGATGGGTGTGAAGCTGTTGATGAAGCAAAAAGAAAATTAGCTGATAAAGTTTATTCATGGTTTAATGAAGCAAAGTTTTGTCCAACAGAAAAAAATGGAAAAGTCACATATGAAAATCTAAAAAGATGGATAGAAAAGTTTAGAAATTTATTAACTAGCCAAAAACAAGAAAAATTGTTCGGAAATTTGATTGGATGTTTATTGGCGTATTCACCAATTGGGGAAGATGGTTATAGTCCGTGTGAAGCTGTGCGTATGATTATAGAAGAATATTATACAGATTCGTTAAAGACATCCTATGTAATGGAAGAAGAGAATAAGCGAGGAATACATATTGTTGATGCTGGTAAATCTGAATTAATATTGTGTCAAAGATATAAAGAAAATGCCGAAGTATTACAAGAACAGTATCCTTATACTGCTGAAATATATTTTGAAATCAGTGATAATTATAAATGCGAATCTAAATATGAAAGAAAATGCGCAGAAGATGAATGGTAGACAAAAATGAGTGCGTGAATAGTATGGCTTTTATAGAGAAAATATATTTATAGTAAGTAGTGGTAGTAAACAATATAGAGATTGTACCAAATAAGTTATTAAATTTAATGTGTTAGATATTTTTTGATATAAATTGTATAAAAAATATAAAAAGATTTAAGAATAAAATAATGGCTTTAAATAAGTTCAAAGTATATATAAAATAGATATTTAAAGATTATAAAGTGATATATCAAATAAAGTGTATTGCGACTAAAGTTAAAACATTATTGAATAACAAGGAGAATTTTATATATTATTTTTGATAAAAAGTGGATGAGCTTGCAAATAGCTTGCCAGTATGCTTGGATAGTGGAGCGAAAAAGGTTCTTCTTCCTATTACATTGGCAGCAGATATTTCAACAGTACCTGCAGAGGTGATAGGTTGCTTTAACTTGATTTTTTATTCTAGTGAAGAGGATGCAGTTTATAAGGCTTTAGGAGTAGAGTGACTTATTCCAAGAACTTAGAAATGTTATTAGTGACAATAAAATGACAATAGATTTTTTAAAGTTTAAAATAATATAGTAAAATATGAATAATTATTCTATATAAAATGGGCATATATACATTAAATATACAATAAAATGTTTAAAATTTAAGAGTGGGAATAAGAAAAAAGAGCCTTGTATACAGCATAAATACTGGGGTTTCACTTTTTAGTGATACGAATTTGATACGATTTCATATAAAAATTAAATAAATAATAAAAATAACCTCTTATTATACAATATAAGAGGCTATTTTTTATTATATCTAAAATGTATTATTTTTGCTATCTATTAAGTTTTCTATGGTGTTAATTAATTCTTCTTCTTTGTTTGGAAATAGATGGGAATAAATTTGCAAAGTGGTTTCAATTTTTTCATGTCCCAGCCTTTGGGCAATAAGTAAAGGAGAAAATCCTAGTTCAACCAATAAACTTGCGTGGCTGTGTCGTAAATCGTGAATTCTTATCTGTTTTACACCTGCTTTTTTAGCATACTTATAAAGTGATTGTCTAGCAGTTACTTTAGATAAATTAAATAATCTCTCATCATCAGCCAAGTATGGTAGTTTGTTTATATATTCATTGAGCAAGTCGGCTAATTCTTTATGTATAGAGATTTTTCGATTGCTCTTTGGGGTTTTTGGTGGTGTTATTAAATCCTCTTTATTTATCCTAGAAAAAGACTTGTTAATGTTAATGGTCCTTTTTTCTATATCTATATCGCTTTTGGTTAGGGCAAGGGCTTCTCCAATACGCATACCTGTCCAGTAAAGAGTAGAAAATAGGGTTTTAAAACAAACATCATCATCATTAATAATACTTATGACTTTGTTAAAATCATCAACTGTCCAAAAATCTTGTTTATCAGAATGTTTTTTGCCAATTGAACCTGCTTTTTTACAAGGATTTATAGACAAGTCATAATATTTAACGGCATAATTAAATATAGCAGTTAACTGGTTATTTACAGTTTTTATATATGTTTCTGAATAATTTGATTTTAATAATGTATTTTGCCATTTTCTAATATCTGAGGTTTTTATTTCATTAATTGACTTATTCTTAAAGTATGGAATAATTTTAGAATTAATCAAATATTGTTTATTTGAAAAAGTTGTTTCTCTAATTCGACTACTGAGTTCATCAAGATACAGCTTTACAAAAGTTTCAAAGTTCATAGATAAATCTGCTTTTTGCTTTTTTATAAATTCTCTTTCAAAAGCTACGGCATCTTTTTTTCGAGTAAAGCCTCTTTTTAATTTTTGTTTATGTGTACCTTGCCAGTCAGTATAGTCAAATTTTGCATACCAACTTTTATTAGTTTCATTAAAATAAGCTGGCATTAAATCTCCTCCTATTTGATTTTAAAAGTTGTAAAAATTTTCTTTATGAATTTTTTTTGAGTTATTTCTATTTTTAAAATTTCTTCCTGTATAAAACTTAAATCATCTGAATAGCGTTTCGATAATACAGGATTGGAATTTACTCTTTGGGCAATCTGATTTATGTTTGTTTTAATCTTATGAATTTGAGTTGTGAATTTTATAAATTCATTTATTAAGTCATAAAAATCTTGAAAGGCAAATAGTGTTCCAAATATTGTAGCTTCTCGAATATAATCAGAAATTTTTTTGATTTTTAACAGTTGCATTTTTCTCTTAATTATCATATATTCTGTAAGATTAACTCTTGCTTCTATAAAAATATTTTTTGATGATAAATCTTCTTTCATTTTTTGTTTGCTCCTTCCTCGAATGAAAATTGAACTTGTGAAATTGAAATGAGATGGATTTTAAAATGAAATTTTAAAATTCATAGGTTTACAATTTATGAATAAATTGTAAACAGGGGTCTTAGGGGATTTCCCCTAACAAGCCAAAATTTTTAATTTTGTCGGAATTGTGACACAATTCCAGAGCTTGCTAGTTTCTCTCTACGCCGTAGGCAAGGTGGGTAGGGGTATCTACGAATTTTGATAATTTTGTAAACGCTTCGTCAAATATTGTTGATAAAACATTATTTATATTTTACAATGCAAAATTTCCGCCTTACCATTGACAAACTGTTTAGTCATCTTTAAGCAAATGTATAAAACCACACCTTGTCTTGTCGTAATCCAAATTGTAAAAAATAATATTTTTTTCCATGCAATACACTGCGTATGTTGATTTGCTGTTAAAATGAGAATATATTTTTGTTGTTTTATTCTTTTTTTGTAACTTTAAAATTTTCATAACATTTATCCCTATCTTTAAAAATTTAAAAAGCAACTTATCGGCTTTTTTGCTCTGTATTAAAAATGAACCGAGGTTTGAACCGAGGTCTGAACCGTGCATATTCAGCTAAAACATTAATTGAACCGATTGAACCGCGTATTTTCGATAAAACTTTTTTATTTATATATCTGGTTTATATGCCTTTATAATTTTTAAATTTTGAAAAACACCACGGTTCAGTCGGTTCAACCAGTAACTATAAAGTTTTTTACGCGGTTCAATCCACGGTTCAATCGCGGTTCAGTGCGTCATCCACGGTTCAGTTTTTATCGCTAAACAAAATATACTCTTATTTCACCGTGTCTTTTTATCATTTTTAATCCGGCTACTTTTGCGTCTTTAGAAAATGGAATTTTAGCCTTGGGTCTGTAACTATTTTCAAAATAATAATAGTTCAAAGGAAATTCAAAGTATAATTCAAAGTAGAAAGTCAGTGTTTAAGCTACAGTTCAAAGTATTCAAAGGAAATTTTCATAACTTTTTATAATATTATATGTAAGGCTATATATTGTTATTTTTTTTAATTTTATAAAAACTACTTTGAACACTTTGAATAGTCAGTATTTAAGCTGTTTTTACTTTGAATTTCTCTTTGAACTACATTGAATCCTCTTTGAATTAAATTAAATATAATATATAAATGGTTCACTTGGTGTTTTTCTTGTTTTTATCAAGCCAGCCACTTTTGCGTCTTTAGAAAATGGAATTTTAGTCTTGTGTTTGTAACCATTTTCAAAACAATAATTTTTGTACATAATCCAAATGGTATCTAATACCTTACCATTTTCGATACCTTTAAATTTATCGCCCTCACTTTCAATAAATTGAGCCACAGGATTGTTTTCAAGTCGATAGTCCTCAATAAGTTCTTCAACTCTAGTAGGGGTTGCGAAACCTTTAGTCATAACCTTAGGTAATCTTTCAATAGCCAGTGCTATAATATATTCAATAACCGGTTCTGTTGTTAGTTTCTTTGCCATATTTACATCAGGCTTTGACCTAAAATCAGCTTCAAAGGGTATTAATATCAATCGCCTTTGCCAACCGTTAGATGTATCATTAACTCTGGGTATTGCATTTCCTGAACTAATTATCTTTCCTCTGAATGTAGCTGTAAATTCGTCTTGATACAATCTTTTGACTGTTTGTGGCTCACAACTGATTAAAGTTTTAAGAGCTTGGGGTTCTTTTACATATGTATCGTTAATATCATCACATAAGACTACTTTCTTACCAATGATATTAAGTCTACCTTGTGGCGTACTTAGTTCCTCCCAATTTTTGTACGCTACATTGTCGGAACCAAAGATGTAGTCAATTAATTCAAAAAACACACCCTTACCATTTCCACCTGTTCCGTAAAGAAAAAACATTTTTTGAAATGGGTTGTTTTCGATAAAACAATATGCTATAATGTCTACAAGAAGATTGTAAATATTGTTATCGTCACAAGATATGTTATTAAAAAAAGTATCGGCAGTTTTGCCACTTTCTAAGTCCAATAAAGCGTTTGGATTGTACTTGTGGTTTATATAGAAGTTAAAAAACATATCCTTTTCGTAAGGGATTAGTTTTTTATCATTCGTATCATATACTCCATTTTCAAAAGGAATACAGTTTTTAGTAAGAACTGCCTTTGGAGCAAGGTGTAGGATGTATTGATATACTTCGCTTCTGTAATTTTTTGTTGAAGTATTTACTTCATTAATTAATATGTTATCATTTATACGAGGTGTGTATTGTTCATATATACACCTTATTTTTTTTATCATAAGTTCATCGTCGATAAGAAATATGTTGTATTTTTCTATTACATAACTTGCAATTTCTCTATATGCTGTATTTTTAGCGTCTATTAATCCAGATTGACTATCGTAATTTAGATAGGGAGTAGATGAACTATCTATGCTTTTAATAAATTTTTCGATGTTATTGTTTAGTTCATCAGGGTGTAAGCAGTAATACTCTTTTTTACCGTTGTATATTTTCCAACCAGTAGAAATATAGGATTTACTACCTACAGCATTACCAATAGCAGTATTGTCATTTTTATAACAACAACCAATGATAATAGTATTGTTTGTCCAGTAACTGGATTGTAATATTTCAATAATTTTGTTTAAATGCTCTTTGTTTTCGATGTAAATAACTCCATATTTCATAGATAGAAGAAATTCAGCGATTTCAAACCTGTCAACGACAAATATGTATCTACTATTACCGACTTGATTATTTTTTAATAAATCTTCAAGTCGGTTTTTGCATATTGTAAATATATCATATTCATTTGTATAACTCATTTTTACACCTCATTTCTCCATTTCTTTTTATATATTAAGCTCCTATATTATCGTCAGGCATTAAATAATGTTCCTGAAAATATCTTTTGTTGATTTTGCCTTGAAATACTATAAAACCTTTACTTTTTAATTCGGTATTTAATTCTCTGATTATCTTATAAGCAGTGTTTAATTTGCAACCAACGATTTCAGCGACTTCTTTTGCATCGTAATAAGTTTTGTTTTTCATATAGAAAACTCCTTTCAATAATGTAGTTGTTGACAAAAGTAATATTTTAACTTAAAATAAAACAAAGTTAATCAGACAAAAATAATAAAATATATTGCTAACTTGTTGTAGGGTTAGAAGATTGTTTGTTGTTTATTTCTGTTTGATAGTTTTATTTATTTAAGTTAATTTTATTATATTCCTATAATTATAGGAAATCAAGTAAAATTCCGAGAATTATAGAAAAACGGCATTTTAAACAAAAAATAGAGGGTAAATATATGTATAATTTAGAAATAATTGAACAAAGAATAGTGTATATTGCTAAAAAATTAGGACTTTCAAAAAATAAGCTTCTTATTAATGCTGAATTAGGTAAAGGTTTATTTGATACGATGAAGAAAGGACAAGTGCCTTCTGTTGAAAAAATACATAAAATAGCTGATTATCTTGATATATCTGTTGACTTTATATTAGGCAGAACTGAAACAACGAGAGTAGTCAACATACCAGACAAAATTATAGATATAATTACAGAAGAATATAATAAAAATCCAAAGGAATTTATATCAGATGGATTTATAAAAGCTCCAAATAAAACAATGAAAAATCAAGTTTATAGTTTTTATGATTATTATTACAATGATTATATAAATATTTTTGATGAAGCATATAATTATGCAAATGATAATAATATAGATATGTTAAAAACTACAGGGATAGGGTCAAAAAAAGAGTATTTAGAAATGATTGATATTCACGATGACTTTGTTCCGAAGATGATAACTGGAAAGTATTATTCATTAACACAGGATAATTATAATATATTTTTAGAAGTATACAAATTGTATTGCAAAGCGTATGCAGAATATGTTAAAAATTTATTGTGAAAAGGATAGATGTTATTTTGTAAAAGTGATACGATTTTGATACGATTTTCTTTTCAAAATCAAATTTTTGGATAAAATTGCCGTTTTCTATTGTGTAAAAATGGCTTAAATAAAGGGGTTACAAAATGTTGTTACCGCCTTTAAGTTGAGTGGGAATAAAAAAAATAGTCTTATATACAGCATAAATGATGTTTTTTTATTCCTAATTGATACGTTTTTGATACAATAATATTCATAAAAAACAAATAAGTGTAATATAACAAAAGCCACAAACCTTGTGAATAGCAGGGGTTGTGGCTTTTTGTTTTATTAGAATGTACTCGAGAACACATTAATTTATTAAAAATAATATTGATATATGTTGCTGTTGTATAAAGTGTGTTGTAAATAGATGACAAATAGTGTATAATGAAATTAGAAAGAACAGATTATAAGTTTTTGTTATTTTATGTATATATGATAGCTTTTATTGTAAAAGTTAATTTAGTGAACAAAATATATAAATA
>ERZ856578.6971-NODE-6971-length-12337-cov-5.346737_pt1 | contig 12337 bp, 12 predicted proteins | sample MGYA00514384_ERZ856578 | MGnify/ENA primary metagenome ERZ856578 (study PRJEB29103, sample SAMN06111958) | human gut metagenome | biome: human gut; feature: ankylosing spondylitis patient; material: healthy_person | host: Homo sapiens | place: China:Hangzhou...
GGCAAAGATATCTGACGCAGGATTTCACACTCTGATGGGCTGGATTAAGATGCATTATTTCAGAGGATTGCTATAGAATAAGCAATATCAATTATGATAACCATTCACTAATAAATGTTTATACAGGAGGGATAATCATGCCAAACGACTTTATTGTCCGGCCAAAATGTACAGATAAAAAAGAAGACAGATCAATCACCATGACCATTCGTCTTGAACGTGAACTGCAGGAACAATATGATGACTTGTCTGCCAAAAGCGGACGCTCAAGAAATGAATTAATGTGCATGGCACTCCGCTATGCACTTGATAATCTGAAATTTGTCGAATAAATATATAATATGCATAAAAAAACTCCTTAAATATCTGAATAAATGAATAGTTATTCAAGTATTGTATGAAATAATGTTACAATTGACGAACTGACATTTATAGATATACAATTACTCCAATGGTAGCAATAAATTATCTGACATTATTTGCCGTATTATTTTATACAGGGAGGTTTTTTTATGCATTCATTATCAGATTCTACTCAGGGATACACTTACACCATTAAATGGATGTTCGGATTGCCGGAAGTTATGAAATCTATGCACGATATGGATATTCATGAAGGCAGCACAATTCGTGTTCTCCGCAAATTCCACGATTCTCTGATCATTTCTTCTGCAAACCGAAAGATTGTTCTTGGCAATGAAGTTGCTGACAGAATACAGGTATAGTGCTTTATATTAAATGTGGTGAAAATTTACAGAACAAAGACCGGATAAATGCTGTAACATTCAGCATTTATCCGGCTTATTCTTATCTCTGTTCTATCAGGCGTCAGTTTTCTGTCTTAATAATTGTTCTCTGAATTATAAGAAGAAAGAGGCGCAAATAAGGTATACAACTGTAAACATTGTGTTCAAGTGCGTTTAAACCTATAAGCAAAAAAATAAGAGAAACGCTGTAAAATCAACATTTCTCTCACTTAAAATCATGCCGCAGACCGGAATCGAACCGGACAGCACAGCCCAGAAACGTTGAAAGAAAGGGGATTTCAGGTACTTCATCAGCGGCTGTGTTCAAGTGTGTTCAAAAAATTTCTGTTATTTTGTCTATCTTCTTCAACTTCTCAATTTTTGCAATAAATACTATCCATATATTCCTTTTATCTTTGTACTTTATGTGATACAATTTTTTCATACTACACACCTATAATATAAGTTTTCACACAAGAGGTACAATATGGATAAAAATATTATTTCACAAGTACATGATTATTATGATACTAGAATCCCTCAAACTAGATATAAAAATACTGTACGATCTTCCTGTGCAGACATTTCATCCGATGAATATGAAATACTTTACGAATTAATCAATACTGGTAATATCTATACCAAAAAGGTAGCACTTTTACGAAAATTGTTACATCAGTATTTTTATAGAAAATCGCCAAACTCACCATTACCATTATTATTCAGACAAGCCATATATTTCTTAAGTTATGAACTTTGCCAAGGGGATTATTATAGCATAGCTCAAAAGAAAGTTCTTGAAGATTTAAATCTTTCTCACAACATGTTTACAAAGTGGAATATGCATCCCAAGCAGGACTTTGACTATGACTATTTTTCTTCTGTACCACTTCCGCTTTTTTATGATGGAAAAAAAATCACTGCCTATAATTATATGATACGTTATCTCAGTCGTTATATTAAGTATGATACTTTTCTTGATGTATTTGGTGGTAGTGGATATGTATCAATGAACTTTCCACATAAAAAAAATTGCAAGTATTACATCAACGACCTTGATCCTTTTATCTTTAACTATTACACCGTCCTTGCAAATGATAGTGAAAGATTTTATAACGGTTTAATTCAATTATGTAAACATATAAATGCTCATGAAGATTCCAATATACTAGAACTGGGTCAGAAAAAAATTAATGAGCAAATCAAACGGCAACAGAAAAATATAGACTCTGCTAAAGCAAATCCAATTAAGGGAATGGACACTATACTAGCTCAGTCTCCTTTAGATAGAATCAACACCTTGCAAAATGCCGATATTAAAATAACATATGCAAAAGGACTATACGCATATTTTTCGAGCATAAAAACAAAAACCAAAAAGAAAAAAAATAAAGACCGTATTTATGAACACGGAAATATTGAAAAGGCAATTGCTTTTTCATTTTTAAACGGATTTTCTGAGCGTGGCAAGATTTCCATTTCTGCAGTTACTTCAGAAAATTTGGAAAAATATTTTTCAAATATAAGACAATGGAAAGACATTTTTCCACGATTTAAAAATGTCTCTCTCTTAGACAAAGCAATGGATGCTATTAATTTTATTCAACAATTTAATACAAAATCTACCCTCTTATATTTAGACCCACCTTATATCGGAACCAAAAATTACACTGAAAAATTTCCAGATGAATATTATGTTTCTCTACGCAAGGCATTAAAATCTTTTGAAGGTTATTGGATTTTTTCTTGTCGAGTCAGCGTAACTTCACCAAATGAATATATAGACTCTGAGCAACTTCAGGATATTCTCTGGTTATTAAAATTATATAAGGGACTTGCACAAAATGTAATTTTTTTTAAAGATAAAAACTCAACATACAAAGAACATTTTGAACAGACAAACGCTGAGCGTGTAGCTGAAGTTATGCTTTTTAATTTTGATGTAAAAACACCACCTCGCATGGATCAGTTCTGGAAGATTGAATCCAGTAAAAAGACTGGTGCTATCCATGCTAATGATCAATATGAAATACTTCCTTATGATGAGTTCTTTTCAATAGTTGAACCATATTTGGATCGATAATCCAACAAACATATACGTTATTATGCACACTACACAATTAATATTGTAGTGTGCATTTTTAGTTATAGTACTTTTACGTATTCAGCAGATAAGATAGCATATATACACAAATTTAAGTATTTATCTTTGTAAGACTTACATGTTGAACCACTCTCCTCGCAGAGGTATATTACACACACCAAAAGAGGAGGACACAGTCATGAACGAACTTATGAAACAGTATACTTTCGGAGTAGAAATTGAATTTACGGGTATAAGCCGTAAAAGGGCGGCTACTGTAGCATCGAAATATTTCCAGAATGAGGCAGAGTACATCGGTGGTACTTATGATGCTTACTCAGTAGCAGATCAGCAGGGAAGGACATGGAAGTTTATGTATGATTCCAGTATTCATGCACAGCGTAAGAATGGGAACTGGGTATCAGACAGAACCTACAAAGTAGAGATGGTTACACCAATCCTGCATTATCCTGATATTGAACTGCTACAAGAATTGGTAAGACAGTTAAGAAAAGCAGGCGGTCTGGTAAATGACAGCACAGGCTTACATATCCATGTTGGTGGAGAAAGCTTCACACCACAGCATCTGCGTAGTCTGATTAATATCTTTACTGCTAAAGAAGATCTTCTGGTACAGGCTCTTAAGATTGAGCCAGCACGCCAGAACTACTGCCAGAAAGTAAACAGGCAGATGGTGGAAGTCATGAATAAGAGAAAGCCCAGTACATTGGAAGAATTCGCCCGTATCTGGTACAAGGAACAGAATGCAGAAGGTACAAGAAATCAGCATTACAGTTCATCCAGATACCATATGCTGAATTTGCACAGCCAGTTCTATCGTGGCACCATCGAATACCGTTTATTCAATTCCACATTACATGCAGGAAAGGTTAAGGCTTACATCCAGATGGTACTTGCTATTACTGCTCAGGCTCAGACAGTAAAATATGCCAGCCCGATTAAGAGAAGTACCGATAATCCTAAATATGCATTCCGATGTTGGATGCTCCGCATGGACTTGATCGGTGATGAGTTCAAGACCTGCAGAAAGCATATGCTTGCATTGCTTGATGGTGACAGTGCATGGCGAAACGGAGCCCCGAAATAAAGTACAGGCAGTGGGGAGAAAACTCTCCCCACTATACGAAAGGAGATACTTATGAATTATTATATAGCTTATGGAAGTAATTTGTATTCAGAACAATTTTACCATCGATGCCCTGATACAGAACTTGTATCCAGTGGGGTATTGAGAGATTATATTCTGGCATTCTGCGGCAGTAATGGGAATGCGTTCCTTACAGTAAAGAAACAGTCAGGATGTGCTGTCCCTGTTGCAATATACCGTATTAGTCCAAGAGATGAGCGTTCTCTGGACAGATATGAAGGATATCCTAACTTCTATATTAAAACACAGGCAATAGTGGAAACAGATACAGGTAAAAAGCTAAAAGGAATGATGTATGTTATGAAAGAACAGCCGTATGCTTATCCATCTGAGTCGTATTTTCATACCTGTTCAATGGGGTATCAGGAATTAGGGTTTCCAGTAGATGTTCTGGAAAAGGCAATATCCTATCTGGAAACCAGTTCTGCAGTTGGGCATAACCTGCAGTTTTACCGCAAACGAGTGGGGTATTCACAGTCTAAGTTAGAGAGGTTATGTGGCTTCAGCAAGGGTAAGATCTGTAAACTGGAAACAGGCGAGCGTGACCTCAGAAGGGTATCTGCCGATGTTTACATTACCTTGAAGCGTAACCTGCGATTTGATGACTCTTATATTTTTCTGGAAAATCCCAGAAATTAACTGCCCTGTTCCAGTAGTGTCCTAACCCTGCTACCGCCCTCATTCAGCAGGTACAGATTCCATTTTCCATAAATAAAAGCATTCATCTGCAAGCACAGCAGTAACTGCCCTACCGTCTGCATATATATAGGAAAGAATACTTTCCTGTTCTCCTGCTTTTGGTAAAAAATGAGAGATATCTTCGCAGAAGGGAAGTTGTGCAGTGCTGTCTGGCAGATGGATGCTTTTTTCTCATTTCAGGAATAAGGCACAGGTTTCAACCTGCCTACTGTCCTGCAGGAAGAGGCATAGCTGCTATCTGTAAAATGTATGATTTGTCTGTTTTAAGATATTATTTTTCTTTGTCAGTATAAAGATTTCCGTATATATGAGTGGGGTACTGATGTTATTATTTTGCTGTTCGATATGCTTTTCTTCTATCCTTATCCATTCTTATGGATTACACTTAGAAAACAACCCTGTTTAGATTTCATATAAGATTACAGGATGAATAGATAACAGTTATTGCTACATACATAGTTCTTACAACAGTTATTATAAAGACAGTAAATACAACAACAGTCCTATATAAGACATTAGTAATGAATCCTAATACAGAATAGGATTCTTACATGAACAGTCAGTTGCAGAATAATGGATATCAGTAGATAAGAGAACAGCAAAATTAACAGCAAGATTAAAAGTTTACAGATAGAGAGTCAGTAATAAAGGTCAGGGTCAGTCAGGGAGCAAGATTAATATTAGTGAGTTTTATTTTCGAGTGGTGATTTCAGCCATACATAGTATTAAGAAATAGCTGTATTGTTAAGGCAGTGCAGAGATAGTGGTCAGGATATATTTCCAGATAAGTTGTACTGGTTCTGCCTATACTCAAAGTATGTAGGGTAGATAAGATTTCCATAGAGAGAGGAGAGCAGTTATGGTTACAGAGAGAGACAGAAAACAAAGGGTAAGGAATCAGTCTCAGTAAGGGTAGATGATTCTGCATTTCGAGTATATCCAGTTATGTAGATACTCTCCCGATATGAGAAAACAGATACAGTCAGTAGGTACAGCAAAGGCAGAGAACAGATCAGTTAAGAAAGAAATCCCCAGCAATGCCATACAGAAATCCAGTAGGTATATTCCCCCAAGTATAAAGGTTCCACTGGTAACAGGTGTGATATAGGGTAGCTGATAAGCACAGATTCCCAGAGAGTACAGGCAAAGTCTGAGAAGTACGAATGGGGTATTTAATAGCCAGTCTGATAATAGAGGGTACTGACCATATAGGTCTGATATCTAATCTCCTGCTTCTACTTACAGGATAGAGAGCAGGTAAGAAACACAGGTATGATTCCAAGTAGATACAGGCAGAGCTGTATATGAGCAGGGTATTCCAAGGATATGTAGAGAACAGGGGTACTGACCAGATAGGTCTTAATATCCTGATTCTGCCTATACTTACAAGAGATGTAGTAGATAAGAAACACAGAAATCATTTCGAGTATATCCAGTTATGGTCATGGATGAGTAGGGTATTCTAAGGCTATGCAAAGAATAGGGGGAGTTGACCAGATAGGTCTACTCTCCCATTTCCATCATGTACTTACAGAATAAAGAGTATCCAAGAAACACAGTTATGAATGATAAGACAGGCATTCAGGATTAAGTAGTAAGAATAAACACAGTCTATATAGGGAGCATACAGTTCCAGAACAGAGAGAAGAATGCCGTATTTCTGCGGTATCCAGATATGAGTAGACACAGTTATTAAATATTAGCCAGTATACTGAGTAGGATATTGATAGACAATACATTGCAGTGTTACATATCAGGAATACGATAGTTTCTGGTAACAGATCGCAGTAGTCCGGCATTATTCCCTGTTATAAGTACAGATTTTAACATTCAACAATACATAACAAGGTGCAAGTAAACACAGTGATATTTTTATCGGGTATCAGTAGATACAGACATCCTTTACTTGATAAGTGGGGTATTATTCTACAGTATTACATCCAACACAGTTATGTGTTACGTCGTCAGAATACTTTTTCAGATATTAGTTGTAGTTTAGTAGTAACTATGGTATGCTACAAGAAACGATATGGTAATTTCTATAGAGTGTATTTTCCCATTTACCTGCCTGAGTATTCAGCCCCCACCATAGGGTGTGGGTACTTCATTCTCAGGCAGGTGAATGGGGTATTGTATAGTAATTACAACAGATCAACATATAATACAGAGGGAGGACAAACATATGTTGAAAAAATCTATCAAAAAATTTATCGCAACAGCCCTTGCAGTTGCAACGGTAGTCACAAGTGGCACCGCAGTTAGTGCATCAACGCTGACACCTAAAAAGTCCCACAGCGAAGCTGAAATCACTGAATTTGTTGATTATTACAACGAAATCACAGACCAATATGCTTTCCGTCCAGACGGTTATATACCTGTTGGTAATGATGGTAGTTATCATAGTGGACTGGAATACGAGTCATGGCAGATGACACAGTTACTCCAGAACACTCCGGGTATCACATCCGAGCAGAAAGCTGACATGAAGAAAGCAGCAGCTACATGGAAAAGGTCTTACTTATCCGAGCGAATGCTTTACATGTACCAGACTAAGTGGTCAGATAAAATGTATTATTATCTTGATGACGATAGAACATCTAAAAGTTGGGCATCCAAGTACAAAGCTAGGGCTAAAAAAACATACACGGAGATAGATGCTTTTATATCTAAGAATGCTAAGTACAATCAGAAACTTGCAGGTGAACTGAGGAAGTTCAACAAACAGCGTCTTGACATTTATAATAAAGCCATTAACAATTGGTGCTTTAAAATGACAAAGTCCCAGAAATCTAAGTATATAAGTCCTATCTGTGGAAGTGGAAAAGGTGATAAACCTCAGGCATCTATTATACAGTATGTGGACGCTGTGTTTAGAAAGTCAAAAATGGCATCAGACCTTAGTTTTACAACGTTTGGTTTACAGTGTACAAAGCATAGTTCAGTTGATGATTATCATGACACAAAGTTATACCTTTCCAGGACACTTAGACTTCATCCTAATGACTTAAATCCAAACGGACCTTATCAGACTTGGAAAAAACATCTCCAGTGGCAGAAGTGGTAACCCAACCCTTACAGGGACAGGCGCAAGCCTGTCCTTTCTTTTTGCACTCACAACCCATACAAGTCAGCCCACTCTCCCTTGGGACATTCAAAATGTGTTCAGGTAGAAGTAAACACCCTACCTATGATTCAATTCATCCAAGGGTACTTCGCACTAAAATAGTAGTAAAGTTAAAAAAGGAAAGGAGTTGTCAAGAAATGAAGGCAAGGTCATTAAGGGCACTATTACTGGCTTCCAGTTTAATATTAAGTGTGGGTACGACAGCCATGCCAATTATGGCGGTGGACATAGCACCAGACACATCGGATTCTGGAATCAGTATAGATGCAGATGATGGGGGTAATGATCTATTCATTGCAGGTAGCAATACTATTAAACCTGTTGGTTGAATGGGGTATTGATGATAGATATAATATATAATTCAAGTCATATTTCAGGGTAGAGATGCCCTGTATTTTTTTGCTGTAGATACAGTTTCATATCTTAGTCTACAACATGAGTGGGGTACTGTATCAAGTATCTACAGTTCACTTCTTTCCCTTTATCAAGGGTACTTTCTCATCTATCCAGTAGTTTCCCTGCAACTGCCCTACCATATATTGTTTTTTGGTAGATATCTTTCAGCATTCCAGTATTTCTGCCAGTATCCTATCTCTCTCCTGCTTTTATTTTCCATGATGATGAGATTCTGTTTCGGGTACATCAGTCGATACTAAATTAAATGACAAGTAGCTTAGAAAAGGTTTTTGAATTTCAGGAAAAGCTTGGTTTCTCTAGGTGTTATCCAGAAAAGGGTATGTGAGTTCTGAAAAGATGACGAATAGAGACACAGGATTCTTGGACATTCCATTGACGATTAAAGATGACGAAGACACAGTTCGGAAAGGAGAAAATGATGGTACTTACTCTGGTTAAGCAGTTGGAAATTGCATGGACTGCACTGTCTGGCAGTGATGATCCAGATGACGAGATCCGTATAGCGGCACTGGATGAGTTGATAGCAGTACTCTTTTCGGAAGTGTGGGATGGAAAAAAGGGAGTCGCCTTTGCTGAGACGTATTTCGACATCCCAGATAAGGAAATAAGTCATAAGCTGGGTATTTCTCTTTCCACCGTCAGAAGCAACCGTCAGTTGGCATCCAGAAAGCTTTCTAAGCTGGTTGGTAGCGATATTGTAGAAGTAATATGTAATGCCCCTGCCAGGCAGGTAAGGGACAGACTTGTATTTCTGCAAATGTTAAGATCACCACCCTCATGGGTAGTGATTCCCAACTCTGTATGGGAGATGAATGGGGTATTGCAGGATGAAAATGCATCTCTCAGAAAATCTTTTCCATTAAAAGATTGTAAAGCTGAGATTGCCTTTTTACGGCAGTACACCCTCTCCCATATTGAGAAATCACTGGAAGGTTTAAGTAAAGAAAAATTATCGTTCCTATTGCATCTTATGGGTTCAGAAGATGTTACGAAGGACAGGGTAATTTTATTTTACTTATTGCATCAAAAGAAAGGAGGTGAAAATTATGGCAAACAAGAAAAAGACATATCTGTTGTACAGCCTGAAACCTGATCTTCAGTATTCAGAAGGACGGTCATATGATGCAAAGATTTGTGTAGATGAAATAGCAACCCTGCCACCTATGCTACACACAGGGGATAAGGTTATTGCTTATGACATCTTTACAGATTTTCCATCCATTGACTTCATGCTATCATTCTTTGATTTCGCTATGAAGAATGGGATAGCTTTCGAGTCTGTTACTCAGAGTTATCTGAACTTTTCAGCATCACGTCCGTTGCCGTACAAGATAACAAACTATCTGATGGAGATGAAAAAGTTCAGAAATCAGATTTGGAGTTTTCGTTCTCTGTTTGGGGTACACGACAACAATCCAGATCAGTGCAAGAGTTTTTTCCGTCATTGTGACTGGATAGTAGGAAGAGCAATTTCCATTACCCTGTCAACAGATGGCATTCTCAAGAGATAATTTTTCATATAGTAGAGACCTCCTTTTTGGTTTATAAAGAAATCTGAATAGCAGTTCTGTCTGGTAGTATTGCCGACAGAGCTGCTATTTGCCTATACAGGGTGTTTTTATATGTTTAGTGCTAAGTTGTGCGAATGGGGTATTGGATTGCTTACATTGGCAAATACGGGGTACACGTTCGAGGTCGCTTTTTCCGCAATATGCGACCAATGGGGTATTCATGGGCATTCCCAGTGTTCCCAGTATAAACTGCGACCTTTAGATGGTACGAAATGCGACAGGAGGGATTTTATATGTCAAAGAAAACCAGAGCGTTAAATAAAGAAGAGTACAGATTAATTATCGACTGTATCAAAAAAGGTTTTGATATGCCTGAGGGTACTGCAGTCAAAGCAAATCCCAGAATCGCTATGGCACTACAATGCGAAGCGTTACTGGGACTTCGTATCAGTGATATTCTCCGCTTGAGGTTAGATCAGTTTATAGCAGACGGCAGTAATTATTTCGTAGAGGTTAAGGAACAGAAAACAGGTAAGACTAAGAAGTGTTTTGTTCCCTTGGAGTTGTACTGTACCATCCGTCAATATGCAGATGAGTGGGGTATCGGACTGCATCAACCGTTGTTTGATATTACCCCCAGAAGCGTACAGCGGCATCTGGGTAAGGTGTGTTCTTATTTAGGTCTTACCCAAGTTTCTACCCACAGTTTCCGAAAATACTACGCTACTGATATTTACAAGAGGTCAGGAAGTAATATTGATCTTGTGAGACAACTGTTAAACCATTCAGATTGTAAAACAACACAGCGATATATTCGGGTAGATCCGCAGGAACTGTCCAAGGCTGTTGCTGAACACTGTAGAGATGCTTTAAAAAATGATAGCTAGTTTTCCTGCACCGTAGTTATATCAAAAACATTATCCCTTATATCAAAAAGAATAGCATTCCTCTACAGTGCTATTCTTTTTTTGCTTAGTATAGTTTTTTTCTGATCCTACTGCCTGTTTGTAATCGTAGTTTGTTTAAAACATTCTACTTAATACCTTAGATGCTCTATCTCTTATGTCTTTCAAAAGAGACAAAATAATTATGAAATGCGAGGTAGAGCATTATGAGAAATATTTTGTCACAGTCGTTAATTAATGAATTAGATGAGTTAGATCAGTTGACTTCATCTGTACTTCATGGTAACTTGCACTACGATGGAGTACTTGAACAGTTAAACATGACAAAACGAGAAAAAATTTTAAAGCAACATCCATATGCAATTTATTCAACTGATAACGGTACAGCATGGCGTACTTATTTACCTGCTACTGAGAAACATGGTTATCGCAAGCCAGTCAGAAGAAAGAACAAAGAAGATGTAGAAAGTGCTGTAGTGAAGTTCTACACAGAACTTTGGAAGTCCCAACGTGATGAAGTATTAACCTTTGAAAAAGGGTATGAGACATGGCTCAGGTATAAAAATGATAACACCAGTACTAAAGCAAAAACCATTCAGGAATACATTAACGACTGGAAAAGATTCTTTGCTGATTCTAAGTTATCAAAAATGCCAATCAGATCCATTACGCCTGTCGACATTGATGACTTCTATCTAGCAGTCACAAAAGATTTACAGTATACCAAAAAGGCTGTATCTAATGCACGAGGTATATTAAATGGTATCATGAACTATTACGTTAAAAGGGGTATTATTCCTCAGAATCCTGCCAGAGATATTTCTCTCAGAGATTACAAATTTAAGCCTAGGAATAACCAGAATACGAATGTATATCCCGAAGAGGATGTCCAAAAGCTATTAAAGTACTTAAAGTATTCTGTAGAGGATGATGCTTATACCCTTGCCATTCAATTATCTTTTTATTTGTACATACGAATTGGGGAAACAAAGGCTCTTAAATGGTCAGATGTAGATTGGAAGGAACAGACAATATCCTTGAATAGACAGATTACTGCTCACCGCCCTCTCAACAGTGATTTAAGCCTTGGAAGTCATACGGAAGTAGAATATGAGCAGATGAAAGGAAATTGTTCTTCTGGGTACAGAACAGAACCATTACTTCCAGAAGCTATCAGAATCTTAAAGAAAGCACAGGAGATTAATCCTGACGGTACATATATCTTTGAGGGAAAGAATGGACGCTGTCTTACCACTGATACATTTAACAGACGTTTGAGAAAGTATTGTGACGAGAGAGGCATACAATATTATTCAAGCCACAAGATACGTGCATATAATGCTTCTATAAGCTATGATGGAACAAATTTAGCAGAAATACAACGCCTGATGGGACATAGTTCTTCAGCTACAACTTTTGGATACATCCGTAATGTTCATCATGATAAAATAAAAATTAGCCCTAAACTGGGACTACAGGGGGGTGAAAAATTAAAATAGCTATTTTAGTAGCTCAGATTGTAAAAATTGTGTTCAAGTGTGTTCAAAACCTATAAGCAAAAAAATAAGAGAAACGTTGATTTTACAACGTTTCTCCCACTTAAAATCATGCCGCAGACCGGAATCGAACCGGTACGGGTATCACTACCCACGGGATTTTAAGTCCCGGGCGTCTGCCAGTTCCG
>ERZ856578.6981-NODE-6981-length-12319-cov-4.856641_pt1 | contig 12319 bp, 9 predicted proteins | sample MGYA00514384_ERZ856578 | MGnify/ENA primary metagenome ERZ856578 (study PRJEB29103, sample SAMN06111958) | human gut metagenome | biome: human gut; feature: ankylosing spondylitis patient; material: healthy_person | host: Homo sapiens | place: China:Hangzhou...
AGTTAACAAGGCTCCTCCCACCACCTAAAGGTAGTGGGTTTCCGCCTATGGCAAACGAAAGGATTTTATTTATGAAACAAAAAAGGTTTGCCTAGACAGACAAACCTTTTAAAATAAATAGTCGATAGGGGAATCGAACCCCTGTTTTCGCCGTGAGAGGGCGACGTCTTAGCCGCTTGACCAATCGACCATGTCGTTACGACTTGAATACTATATCACAAGTTAAAGTGAAAATCAAGTACTTTTTTATTTTGTTTTAAAAAATAAATAGTCGATAGGGGAATCGAACCCCTGTTTTCGCCGTGAGAGGGCGACGTCTTAGCCGCTTGACCAATCGACCATATCGTTGCGACTTGTCTAATATAGCACAGACAAAAATAAAAATCAAGTACTTTTTTCTTGAAAAATAAAAAAAGTTATCCTATAATATCTCTATCTGCGTAAAAAGTTGATTTTACACACTTGGAGGTTAAATAATTATAATGACGAATATAAACTATGAATTAATTGATACGACCGCGCCTGCACCGGAACAGGAACCGGAGAGACAGCGGTATTTTATTGCAAAGTGTAGAGAGATTATAAAGGAAAGAGAATTAGAGATTGGACGTAAGCTGACATTCTATGATCAGACTTTTGGATGCCAGATGAATTTTAAGGATTCTGAGAAGTTAAATGGTATTCTTGAGGATATCGGTTATGTGAAAGCGGACACAGAAAAGGCTGACTTTGTCTACTATAATACTTGTACAGTTCGTGAGAATGCGAATGTTCGTGTTTATGGAAGACTTGGTGCTTTAAAGAATTATAAAAAGAAGAATCCAGAGATGGTTATTGCCATGTGTGGCTGTATGATGCAGGAGCCGGAGGAACAGGAAAAGGTAAAGACAACATTCAAGTTTGTCGATGTGGTTTTTGGAACTCACAATATTTTTAAGCTGGCAGAGCTTTTATATGAATGCCTTTCTGGAAGAAAGAGAGTATTTGATGTCTGGGAGAAGACAGACCAGATTATTGAGGACCTGCCAAGTGACCGTAAGTTTGGATTTAAGGCTGGCGTAAATATTATGTTTGGCTGTAACAACTTCTGTAGTTACTGTATCGTTCCTTATGTAAGAGGAAGAGAGCGAAGCAGAAAGCCGGAAGATATTGTAGCAGAGGTGAAGAAGTTAGCATCCGAGGGTGTTGTGGAAGTCATGCTTCTTGGACAGAATGTAAACTCCTATGGTAAGAACTTGGAGAATCCAATCAGTTTTGCAAAGCTTCTTACAATGGTAGAAGAGGTAGAGGGAATCGAGAGAATTCGTTTTATGACTTCTCATCCAAAGGATTTGTCTGATGAGCTTATTGAGGTAATGGCACATTCCAAGAAGATTTGTAAGCATCTTCATTTGCCAGTACAGTCAGGAAGCAGTCGTATTTTGAAGTTAATGAATAGAAAATATACAAAAGAGCATTATCTTGAGCTGGTAGATAAGATTCGTACCGCTGTGCCTGATATTGCGATTACAACAGATATTATCGTAGGTTTTCCGGGAGAAACAGAGGAAGATTTTCAGGAGACACTTGATGTCGTGAGAAAGGCAAAATACGATAGTGCATTTACCTTTATTTATTCTAAACGTTCTGGAACTCCGGCGGCAAAAATGCCAGACCAGGTGCCAGACGATGTGGTACATGAAAGATTTGACCGCTTATTAAAAGTAGTAAATGAGGCGGCAAAAGAGCAAAATGGTAAGCTTACTGGTAATACAGAACTGGTGTTAGTAGAAGAAATTGATGAGAAAGATGATACAATGGTTACCGGAAGATTATCTAATAACAGCGTCGTACATTTTAAGGGAGATGCTTCTTTAATTGGAAAGATTGTTCCTGTTGTATTAGAGGAATCCAAAGGATTCTATTATCTGGGGAGGTTGAGCGTCAATGGCTAAACTAACTCCAATGATGGAACAGTATTTCCAGATAAAGAATAAATATAAAGATTGTATTTTGTTTTACCGTCTGGGAGATTTCTATGAAATGTTTTATGAGGATGCGCTTACCGCGTCAAGAGAGTTAGAGATCACTCTTACTGGGAAAAATTGTGGCCAGGAAGAAAAGGCGCCTATGTGCGGGGTGCCTTTCCATTCCTGTGAACCATATATTAATAAGTTAGTAGAGAAAGGATTTCGTGTTGCCATCTGTGAGCAGGTGGAGGATCCAAAGGCTGCCAAAGGAATTGTAAAGAGGGATGTTATCCGTGTAGTTACACCGGGAACCAATGTTATGACCCAGAGCCTTGATGAGTCAAAAAATAATTTCATTATGAGTGTGTTCTGTGAAGATGACCTGTTCGGAATCGGTGTGTGTGATTTGTCTACCGGTGAATTTCGAACAACGCAGGTTGAACATCAGGACGCACTTTTTGATGAGATGAATAAGTTCCAGCCATCAGAGATTATCTGCAATGATGCATTTTGTATCTGCGGCATGGACTTTGACTTTATCAAGGATAAGGTCGGCGCAGTTATTTCTCCGGTTGCAAGTTATTATTTTGAAAAAGATAATTGTGAAATGTTAATTAAAGAACAGTATAATCTTGCGAATTTAGAAGGAATCGGTCTTACGGATTATCCGTTTGGTGTGATAGCAAGTGGTGCGTTATTACAGTATCTTCATGAAACTCAGAAGAATTCTCTTTCACACTTAATGGAATTAAAAGTGTATTCCACAGAAAATTATATGGTGATCGATAGTTCTACGAGAAGAAACTTAGAGCTTTGTGAGACGTTGAGAGAAAAAGGAAAAAAAGGAAGTCTTTTGTGGGTGCTTGATAAGACAAAAACAGCGATGGGAGCGAGAATGCTCCGTAAGATGATCGAACAGCCACTGATTCATAAAACAGCGATTCAGGACAGACTGGATGCGGTGGAAATGTTAAAAGATAATCTTATGGCGCGTGAAGAACTTCGTGAGTACATGAATTCTATCTATGATCTAGAGCGTCTTACAATGAAAGTAAGTTATCGTAGTGCGAACCCAAGAGACTTGATTTCTTTTAAGACATCGATTCAGTATCTGCCATATATCAAGGATATTCTTGCACAGTTCAGTAAAGGGGTTCTTGCTAAAATGGCCGGGGATTTGGATACATTAGAAGATCTTCATGAGTTACTGGAGGCATCAATTGAGGAAGACCCGCCAATCCCAATCAAGGAAGGCGGCATCATCAAAGAAGGATTTGATGAGGAAATTGATCATTTGAAGAAGGCAAAGACCGATGGAAAAACCTGGCTTGCCGAGTTAGAAGAACGAGAGCGTGAAAAGACAGGAATTAAAAATCTCCGTGTGCGTTATAATAAAGTGTTTGGCTATTATATAGAGGTAACCAATTCTTATAAAGATTTAGTGCCAGATTACTATATTCGCCGTCAGACACTTGCCAATGCAGAACGTTATACAACAGAAGAACTGTCCGAACTTGCAAGAACGATTCTTGGAGCGGAAGATAGGTTGTACGCTTTAGAATATGAGACCTATGTGGCAATCCGTGAAAAACTTGCTGCTGAGATGGAGCGAATCCAGAAGACAGCAAGTGTGATTGCATGGACAGACGTGTTTGCTTCTCTTGCGCTTGTCGCAGAGACAAACCAGTATGTAAGACCAACACTGAATCAGAGAGGCGTTATCGACATTAAAGATGGCCGCCATCCAGTTGTAGAAAAAATGATGTCTGGGGAACTTTTTGTGGCCAATGATACGCTGCTTGACCATAAAAAGAATCGTGTGGATATTATTACCGGACCGAATATGGCAGGAAAGTCTACCTATATGAGACAGACTGCGCTTATCGTACTGATGGCACAGATTGGTTCTTTTGTTCCGGCAAAGTCTGCTAACATTGGTCTCGTGGACCGTATTTTCACAAGAGTAGGTGCCTCTGATGACTTAGCGTCTGGGCAGAGTACCTTTATGGTGGAAATGAGTGAGGTTGCCAATATTTTGCGTCATGCGACAAAGGACAGTCTCCTGATTCTTGATGAAATCGGACGAGGAACAAGTACTTTTGATGGACTTTCTATTGCGTGGGCAGTTGTAGAGTACATAGCTGGTTCTTCACTATCTGGTGCGAAAACACTATTTGCGACTCACTATCATGAACTTACTGAATTAGAAGGTAAGCTTCCAGGTGTTAATAATTACTGCATTGCCGTACAGGAAAAAGGTGATACGATTATTTTCCTGCGTAAGATTATTAAGGGAAGTGCTGATAAGAGTTATGGTATTCAGGTTGCCAAGCTTGCAGGCGTTCCAGAAGTTGTTATAGAAAGAGCAAAGGAAATCGCAGCAGAACTAGAAGAGTCTGATATTACAGCGAATACAAAAAATATTGGAAAGAAACATACAGAAGAGGTAGAACCAGTACAGATTTCCCTGTTTGATACGATGGGAATGGTTGCGGAACAGCCAAAGAAAAGTGAAGTAGAAGAAACATTGAAGAAGTTAGATATCAGTAATATGACACCGATGGAAGCAATGAATCAGCTTTACGAGTTGCAGAAGAAGTGTAAGTAAATTGACTGTTACATAGTATGTTTATTCCTTAATACAAACATAGTGATATATCTATAATAATGAATGCATTGAGATCATAAAAATAAAAAGTGATGGAATAATAGAGAAAAGATAAAAATGTCAGAAGGGAGAAATTATGCCAGAGATAAGAGTTCTTGACCAGAGTACGATTAATCAGATTGCTGCCGGAGAAGTTGTTGAACGACCGTCCTCTATTGTAAAAGAGCTTGTGGAAAATGCTGTAGATGCCAACTCTACAGCAGTTACCGTAGAAATCAAAGGCGGCGGTATTGATTTTATACGAATTACAGATAACGGCTGCGGCATTGAGAAAGAACAGGTTCGAAAGGCTTTTCTTCCGCATGCGACCAGCAAGATCCGTTCTGCGAGTGATTTAGAGACCGTTGTGTCTCTTGGTTTTCGAGGCGAAGCTTTATCGAGTATCGCATCGGTTGCCAAAGTAGAACTGGTAACGAAAACAGATGAAGGAATTTCTGGTATCCGCTATGTGATAGAGGGTGGAGAAGAAAAGAGCTATGATGAAATTGGATGTCCTGAAGGAACCACTTTTATCATCCGTAATCTTTTCTTTAACACACCGGCAAGAAGAAAGTTCTTAAAATCAAAAATGACCGAGGCAGGTTATGTAGAATCCTTTATCCAGCGTCTTGCCTTGAGCCATCCAGATATTTCTTTTAAGTTTATCTGTGATAATAAAAATAAAATATCTACTTCCGGTAACGGAAATCTAAAAGATGTGATCTACAATATTTTCGGAAGAGATGTGGCGATGAATCTTCTTCCTGTAAAGGGAAATGAAAACGGAATTCTGGTAGACGGTTATATCGGAAAGCCGGTTATTTCCCGAGGAAATCGAAATTATGAGAATTATTTTGTAAACGGCCGTTATCTGAAAAATAATATCATCAGCAAGGCGATTGAGGAAGGTTATAAAGGACATGCAATGGTGCATAAGTTCCCGTTTACAGCTTTAATGATTTCGATGGACCCGCATTGTTTTGATGCCAATGTTCACCCGGCAAAGATGGAGATGCGTTTTCAAAATGCGGAAGAACTGTATTCCTCTGTGATGAGTGCAGTTCGAAGCAGCTTTGTAAAAAAAGAACTGATTCCCAAAGTAGGGATCGGTAATGATAAGAAAGGAAAAGAAAGCGTAAAGAAGATTCCAGAGCCATTTGAAAGAAAGAGACGGGCGATTGAAGAGCGTTTTTCCTCTCTCTCTCAAGAAAAGATTCGAGAGATTGAGAAGAGAAAAGAGCAGGGAGATGCTGCAGAGCAAAGGGTATCTGTTTTAGCAAAAAATAGTATGGAAAATAATGTGCGAGATTCTGTCCAGGGCAATGACGGGAATAATGCACAAAATCCTATTCAAAATCCTGCCCAAAACACTACGGGAAATATGTCTGGAAGTGTCGATAGTTATTCAGGGGTACACGGTGAAAATTCAGAAAATGCAACAGAAATTTCAAATCGAAGAAGTTCGATAGAAGAAAGAATTGCCCGACTGCATGTCGGAGAGAACAACGCAATCAAAAAAGAGATTGATGATGTGATTCCAAAATCAATGGATGAAAGTACTGCAAAAGCCGAAGAATATTCGGAAAGTGATGACAGACAAATAAAACAGGATAAAAAGCCAAGTGGACAGAAAGAACTCCTGAAAGAAGCAGATACTTACGGAAAAGGCACCCAAATGAGCTTCGCCGATGTTCCGCTCCTTTCCGAAGAAGCCCGTCCAAAGCACCGTATCATCGGGCAGGTGTTCCGCACCTACTGGCTGGTAGAATTTGATGAGAAGCTGTTTTTTGTAGATCAGCATGCGGCACATGAAAAGGTAATGTATGAGAAGTTAAAGAAAGATTTGGAAAATAATACAATTGTCCAGCAGATGGTTGCCCCTCCGGTCATTCTTACTTTTAGCATAAAAGAACAGCAGAAGTTTAAGATTTGTGAAGAATCTTTCAAAAAACTTGGATTTCTTATTGAAGAATTCGGCGGAAACGAGTATTGTATTCGTGGGGTTCCGGCGAATCTGCTCGGAATTGACCCACAGGAGCTGTTTATCGAAATTTTTGACCAGATTGAGGAAAAAAGTGGTAAGATGAATTTAGAAATGATCACAGACAGATTGGCAACGATGGCTTGCAAGGCAGCCGTAAAGGGTAATACAGCCATGTCTTATCAGGAAATGGATGCACTGATGGATCAGCTTATGAAGCTCGATAATCCATATCAGTGTCCACATGGCCGTCCAACGATTATTTCTATGACAAAGTATGAATTAGAAAAAAAGTTTAAGCGAGTACAGTAGAGGGGGATGGTTGTGGAACAGAAAAAACCTCTTATTATATTAACCGGACCGACAGCCGCCGGAAAGACAAAGCTTTCTATTGGTCTGGCAAAAAGTATTGGCGGAGAGATTATCAGTGCAGATTCCATGCAGGTGTATAAAAAGATGGATATCGGTACAGCAAAGATTCGTCCGGAAGAAATGGACGGAGTGCCGCATTATCTGGTAGATGAATTTGATCCATCAGAAGAATTCAACGTCGTTGTTTTTGTAGAAAGAGCGAAAGCTGCGATGGAGAAGATTTATGCTGCAGGTCATATCCCGATTATTGTCGGGGGAACTGGATTTTACATTCAGGCGTTGCTTTATGATATTGACTTTTCAGAGCATGAAGAAAAGGAGAGTTACCGAAAGGAATTAGAACAGCTTGCGAAAGAAAAAGGAAAAGAATATCTTTACGAAATTCTTAAGGAAGTTGACCCGGAATATGCACAGATTGTACATTTTAATAATGTAAAAAGAGTAATCCGGGCACTCGAATACCATAAAGAGACCGGACATAAGTTATCGGAGCATAATAAGGAACAAAGGCAGAAAGACTCCCCTTATAATTTTGCGTATTTTGTATTATATCACGATAGAGAAGTGCTGTATGACCGCATCAACAGACGTGTCGATCTGATGATGGAGGACGGGCTTCTTGAGGAAGTAAAAGGATTGATAGAAGAAGGATACACAAAGAATCTTGTATCCATGCAGGGACTTGGCTATAAAGAGTTTTTTGATTATTTTGATGGGGAGATGTCTTTAGAGGAGACTGTCGATAAAGTCAAAAGAGATACAAGACGTTTTGCAAAAAGACAGCTTACCTGGTTTCGACGGGAAAAAGAAGTTGTTTGGCTGAATAAAAAGGAATATGAACAGGAAAAGAACCTGCTTGATTCTGTTTTAAATATAATAAAAGAGAAAGGAATCTGTAATGGAACAAAGAGATAAGATACTGGAAGAGTATTATGCACAGATGGGAATCGCAAAGCCGGTCTACGACTTTTGCATGAAAGTAGAGGAAGAATTAAAAGACCGCTTTTTATCTATAGATAAAACTGCAGAATGTAATCAGATGAAGGTGCTCCGTGCGATGCAGAAAAATCATTTAAGTGAGGCTTGCTTTGCACCGACAACTGGCTATGGATATAATGATATTGGAAGAGAGACATTAGAGAAGATTTATGCTGATGTATTTGGAACAGAAGATGCATTGGTAAGACCACAGATTACCTGTGGAACACATGCGCTTGCGCTTGCATTAATGAGCCAGCTTAGACCAGGAGATGAACTGTTATCCCCTGTAGGCAAGCCATATGATACGTTGGAAGAAGTTATAGGGATTCGTCCGTCCAATGGCTCTCTTGCAGAATATGGCATCAGTTATCGTCAGGTAGATTTGCTGCCAGATGGTGAGTTTGACTGGGATGGTATTGAGAAGGCATTAAATGAAAAAACAAAGCTTGTTACTATTCAGCGTTCCAAAGGCTATGCCTCCCGCCCGACTCTTTCTGTAAAAAGAATTGGAGAGCTGATTCATTTTATTAAGGAAAGAAAACCAGATGTACTCTGTATGGTAGATAACTGTTATGGAGAGTTCGTTGAGATTGAGGAACCATCACAGGTAGGAGCAGATTTGATTGTCGGTTCTCTGATTAAGAATCCGGGTGGCGGACTTGCTCCGATCGGCGGTTATCTTTGTGGAACAAAGGAATGTATCGACAGGGCAGCTTACCGTCTGACTTCTCCTGGACTTGGCAAAGAGGTGGGAGCAACGCTTGGCGTTACAACTTCACTTACACAGGGACTTTTCTTAGCACCAACAGTTGTAAAGGGCGCGTTAAAGGGTGCGGTTTTTGCGGCAAATATTTATGAAAAGTTAGGATTTAAAGTAATTCCTGACAGCAAGGAGAGCCGTCATGATATTATTCAGGAAGTAGAATTCCATGATCCAGAACTTATGGTAGCTTTCTGTGAGGGAATTCAGGCGGCCGCACCGGTAGACAGTTTTGTTCGTCCAGAACCGTGGGATATGCCAGGATATGATGCACAGGTAATTATGGCTGCGGGAGCATTTGTTTCCGGTTCCTCGATTGAACTTAGCGCAGATGGTCCGATGAAAGAACCATATGCTGTTTATTTCCAGGGTGGACTTACATGGGAACATGCCAAATATGGAATTATGATGTCTCTGCAAAAAATATATGAGACAGGAAAACTTAAAAATATCTTAATAAATGACACAGAAAGTTAACGAAACCTATCCTTGAACCCTATATACAAAAGTTTGTTTTTATGGTAAAATATTTTCAATCGGCATGTCCGTGTCTGGAGAGAATTCAGGAGGGACCAATATGGAAAGACAGTCAGTAACGATGAAGCAGCGCCCGGAAACAGAACGTCCATATGAGAAGTGTTTGAAGGCAGGAGCAGAGAGCCTTACAGACGGAGAATTACTTGCCGTACTTATCCGTTGTGGAACGAAGAACTACTCGGCATTAGAACTTGCATTTGCACTTTTGGACAGACATCCTGTTTATAAAGGATTGGCAGGCTTGTATCATCTGGATATGGAGATGTTAAAGACGATTCCGGGAATAGGGAATGTCAAGGCAATTGAGATTTTGTGTGCACTGGAGTTGTCGAAACGTCTGGCAAGAGCTTCTATTAAAGAAGAGAGTGATTTTAGCTCGCCAGAGTATATTGCGTCCTATTATATGGAAGAGATGCGGCATCTTTGTGTTGAAAAGGTAATGCTTCTTCTTTTGGATGGACGGCACAGGCTGATGAAAGAGATTTTACTGTCGAAAGGAACAGCGAACAGTTCCTGGATTCCGGTTCGGACCATTTTTGTGGAGGCGCTTCGGTATGAGGCAGTTTACATGATTTTGATTCATAATCATCCGTCGGGATGTCCAGAACCAAGCAGAGAAGATCTTGTGATTACAAAACAGATAAAAGAGGCGGGAGAACTCTTGGGGATTCCGCTTTCTGATCATATCATTATAGGGGATAAGTGTTATACCAGCTTAAGAGAACAGCAGATGATGTGAGGATAAATGTACTTTTAAAATCAGGTATAAAGGATTTTAAAAGTACGCTGACAAAGAGTAGAAACAAATGCGGTAATGCCGCATTTGTTTCATGTATAAATGCTAACGAAAGGAGACATACCAATGTCTGAAAAAATATATGGAATTGATATGGGAACGAATTCCATCAAAATTTACCAGAAAGCTGCAGGAGTAATTTTACATCAGAAGAACATGATTGCTATGGTGAAGAAAAAAGAACCATTAGCATTAGGTGATGAAGCATATTCTATGTATGAGAAAGCACCGAAGAACATTGAAGTAAAACAGCCGATCATCAACGGTGTTATTGCTGATTTTACAGCGATGCAGACGATGATCCAGCTTTATTTTAAAGGAATGCATGGCAAAAAGTTTGCAGAAGGTCTTGCTGCTGGCGGTAACGCAGAGTTTTATATCGCAGTACCATCTGATATTACAGAAGTAGAGAAACGTGCATTCTATGACCTGATCGCAAGTTCTTCTTTAAAGACAAAGAAGATTCGTATTGTGGAGAAGCCAATCGCAGATGCACTTGGTGCAGGACTTGATGTAATGGATGCAACCGGCCGTCTTATTGTTAATATTGGAGCAGATACAACAGAAATCAGTCTGATCAGTCTTGGAGGAATCGTGCAGAGCCGTCTCTTAAAAATTGGTGGAACAAAGTTTGATGAGGCAATCCAGCAGACTGTAAAGAAAAAGCATAATCTTGTGATTGGTATGAAGAGTGCAGAGAGACTGAAAATGCAGCTTGCCAGCGGTATCAAAGAGGATGAGGAGATTACCTATGATGTAATGGGACGTAATCTTATTACGGGACTTCCTAATAAGGTAACTGTTACAAATCATCTGATTTTTGAGGCAATGTCAGAAAGCCTTTCTTCTATCATTGATGCAATCAAGTTTATTTTAGAGAAAACTCCGCCAGAATTATCTATGGATATCATGCATGATGGTGTATGTATGACTGGTGGTTCTACACATATCAAGAATCTTGATCTTCTTATTCAGCAGGAGACAGGTCTTTCTATTATGAAGATGGAAGAGCCAGAACTTACTGTAGTAAAAGGACTTGGAATGATCATGGAAAATCCGGATTATGAAAGACTGGCTCATAATTTACAGGATTCTGATTTTCACTAATCAGGGAGTGGTACTATGAAAAATCGTCATAATTTTGAGTTTTCACCCAAAACGATGCTTGTCTTTCTGACAATCATCTGCATATTGCTTCTGTCAGTCAGTGCAGTATTAAAAGATGCAGTGAAACCTCTCTCTGCGGTTGCAGAAACAGTAGTAATCCCAATGCAGGACGGAATTAACTCTTTTGGTGTATGGGTAGGCGATCATGCTGGCTCTTTTAAGAGTATGAAAGAACTAAAAAAAGAGAATGCAAAGCTTAATGAAAAAGTCAGAGAGTTAACACAGGAAAACGAAACTTTAAGTACCAACGAAAAAGAATTAAATAATCTGCAGAAGCTCTTGAAGATAGACAAGGCCTATTCTCAGTACAAGAAGGTTGGCGCAAGAGTCATCAGTAAAGGAAGCGGCAACTGGTATAACACATTTGTTATTAATAAAGGTTCCAAAGATGGAATTAAGGTGAATATGAATGTTATAGCGGATGGCGGGCTGGTAGGAATTGTGACAGAGACTGGCCGTACCTATGCTAAAGTATGTTCTATCATTAATGATAGCAGTAGTGTCAGTGCAAAGTCTTCACAGGCAGGAGACACCTGTGTTGTACAGGGAAACAGCGAGTCTGTGCAAAAAGATGGCACAATTGATGTGACATATATTAGTAAAGATGCAGATATGAAAGAGGGAGAGGAGCTGATTACGTCACATATCAGTTCTAAGTACTTAGAGGGAATCAAAATCGGAACAGTAAGCAAGATTTCCACAGACTCCTCCAATCTTACAAAGTCTGCTAAGGTAACTCCATTTGTGGATTTTCAGCATATCGAGGATGTGCTGGTCATTACACAGTTAAAAGAAGTTCCCGCAGACAGCGACAGTGCAGATTAAAGGATAAATCAGGCGGAAATAAGAGTATCGTACAGATATTTCTCTTTCCGCCATTTGTGTAAGAAGGGATTTATTATGAAACGAGGAATTGTGACAGCAGTGCTGGTATTTATTTGTTTTATATTACAGACATCTGTGTTTGAGTTGATTAAGTTAGCAGGAATCACGCCAAATATTTTACTTATTCTTATTTCCTCAGTAGCGGTAATGCGCGGACAGAAACCAGGAATGATCAGATCGGAAGAGCGTCGTGTAGGGAAAGAGTGTAGATCTCGGTGGTCGCCGTATCATTAAAAAAAAAAAA
>ERZ856578.6987-NODE-6987-length-12307-cov-4.932870_pt1 | contig 12307 bp, 12 predicted proteins | sample MGYA00514384_ERZ856578 | MGnify/ENA primary metagenome ERZ856578 (study PRJEB29103, sample SAMN06111958) | human gut metagenome | biome: human gut; feature: ankylosing spondylitis patient; material: healthy_person | host: Homo sapiens | place: China:Hangzhou...
GCTGTCTGCATTGTAACTCTGACGGGAAGGTTTTGCAACGGTTTTCTGCCAAAACAGGCCCTCAAATTCTACGGGGCTATAATCAAAGATAAGGCAGAATAAAAACTCAAGGCATAGTGCGGAATGTCAAAATCGTGCAGCGGCAATCAGTCTGCTGAGGAGTACTCAAAGCTGGCATTGGAATCCGTATGCTGAAACAGGAGGCTGTCCCCGTGCCAGAAGCGGTAGCTCATCTCCGTGCAGAGGCTCTCGTGGATGGTGCGCTCCATGCGGCCCTCCACCGGGGCACGAAGGGGCTGCCGCCGTTCGTTCAGCAGCTCCGCCTCCAGGCGGTACTTCCCCTGACGGATTACCGCGCCGTTGGAGGCCCACGTCTCGATTTTGACGCCCCGGTAGGTTGCCAGACGGTATTCCCGACCTCCATAAAAGACAGAGCAAATACAGCCGGTGAAGCCGCCCACAGGCAGGGGGATCGTCGCAATTGCAAGCATCAGGCTACCATGCTCCGGGCCGTCCCAAACGCACTGTGTCCAGAGGTATTTGGTGGGAAAAGAGCGGCCCCGGTCTGTTTCGATGTATCCGATCCCGTCGGAGAAATCCAAACGCTCGCCGTTCAGTTCCAGCGCTCCGCTCAGGGAATGCCCCATGCTGATGACGCCGTGGGAGCACTGCATTCCTGCGAAAAATCGAAACGGCCCCATAATGTCAGACCGCAGAGCGGTAAAAGGACCATAACGCAGTGAGCCGCAGAGGGAAAGATTGTCCTGTTGGATATGAAAGTCGATCCCCTGACTGCCAAAGCTGGACTGTCCAATCTGTACCTGGAAAGGCTGCCGGGAGACTTGTAGCTGTGCCTTCGGGTACTCCAGCCACCACGCCTGATCCCTTGAAATGATTTGTAAGGAGGCAGTGCAGTGTCCCTCTCTGTCAATATGGAACGCGGGAATCAGCGCAAGAGTCTGCCCCTGCGGGTTCTGGTGCTTGAAGTACCAGCCCTCAAAATAGGGGCCTGTCCTATTTGTACCGCGGAAAAATTCCATAATTTATCACCCCGGATTCAGTTTTCCCTGAATCTGGGGATTTTATATGGAGTTTCTTTTGACTGGATAGTTGCCTACACCGGTCCAAAATATTTGTAATATATCTCATTGACCGTTTCGATGTAAATGATAAACGAAGGGTGATCTTTATCCCACCAACTGGACAAATACATATTCTTTCGCTGGACGTATCGATCTCTTACTGCAAACCACAGTCCCTCTGCTTTGAGTCTCTTTGCTTTTTGTGCGACATCGTGGGAATCAGGAATCTCATTCCAAACATATTGATCCATCCCAAGACCCCAGGCATTTTTGTTGTGAATCAGCCTACAAAGTTTTCCTGTAGAATTTCTGGTGACAACTGCAACGTCAAATTTGAATTTAATTGCGGATTCATCTCTAAAGTGTAACAGAGCTGTCAGGCAGGAAGTTGAGTCTTGTGATTCAGAGAAACATTTCAGGCCCGCCGCCTTATCCAGCAAAATACGGATGGTATCTTTCAAACCGCACAAATCATTCCAATACTCTTCCGGTGCTTTGATGATTTCGAGATTATAGTCAAGGTCGAATGCCCCATCGCCATTTCTCGTCACCATATTCCTCGCACCACTACCCACAAGTGTAAACTGAGCGGAAATTCCCTTTTCTTTTAGCATTAGGCACACTTTTCTCAGCACAGAGGAACAATCTAAACGATATCTTTTGCACTCTGCTTCATCAACAATTCTGAACATTTGTCTTCTTCCTTTCTGCCCATGCCTCCCATTTAACATTTCAATGTTAAATCCTTGTATTGTAGCAGAAAAATCTGCTTTGTCAATACATTTGAATGAGTATTAAAAATTGTTGCACCAAAAGGGAAGAGAAACTCAGATCCGTTTCTTAAAATCAGGTGGCTACAATGGCTGTATCAAAAGTTTTGCGGATATAAACCGCAAAACTTTTGATATTAAGTAAGTGTTGCGGTTATAACTATATACTTTAGCAATTAAAACATCCCCCTGTATTAGCAGGTAGGCCAACAGAAATTACCAAGGGATCAATACGATGCACGTCGCGGATTTTCTGCTGAGTGCGGAATATTAAGCCGCTCCCGGCCAGAAAGCGGCTCAATCCTTGGGGGACTGTATCCAAAGAAATACCGTGTGGTTCCGCACCAAAATGGAACGGCAGAATTGATAGCCCAGCTGGTTAAAGGACCGGAGGTCCTCCGGGCTTTTAATTTGGTTTTCCGCCAGCCAGCGCACCATCTGCCCGCGGGCCATTTTACATTTGGTACCTTTTTCAACGACCCTGCCGTCTTTCAGTTCTCCAAAGGCACAGGTGACAAACCGGACGGTTTTGGGCAGATAAGCCTCCACCGCTCTGCTGTATTCTCTGGAGGCCAGATTCAGCACCACGTCTGTCTCCGAGGCCAGCTGCCGGGCCAGGCGGCTGCCCCAGAACTGATACAGGTCCCGGCAGCCATCCACCGCCAGCTTTGCCTGCATCTCCAGCCGGTAGGGAGTCACGCCGTCAAAGGGCCGCAGCAGGCCGTAGAAGCCGGAGAGGATGCGCAGGTGCTCCCGGAGGTAGTCCAGGTGGGCCGTCTCCATCACACCGGGGGCCATGTAACGGTACTGGATGCCCTCGTAGGAGAGAATCGCCGGAGTGAGATTACGACGCAGGTCCATCTGCTCCAGCCGGTCCACGTTCAGCTTGGCAATGGAGTCATTGCACTTCCAGAGGGTTTGCAAATCTTTGGGAGACATACCCTGGAGGACCGCTTTCAGCCGCTCCGTCCGCTCCAGAAACTCTGGCAGGTTGTCCACAGCAAAGCTGTCCGTGTCTACTACCATTTTCTTTGCCGGGGCGATGATGATGCGCATAAACCTTACTCCTCAATTCTTTGCAGCGCCGCCACGATGTCCTTCAAAATCAGGGGCTGCATACTGTCCGGGTAGCCGCTTAGGTTGGCCTGTTCCAAAGCAGCTCGGATGCGAGGAACCAGCTCCGGTTTCGCCTCCGCAATTTCGGGAAGCACCGCCACACATTGACGGGCCGTGATAGGCTTTACATCAGTCACGTGGGACAGAAATTCGTCCCAGCAGCGCGTCAAGCTTTCCCGCCCTGTCCCATCGGGCGTTGGAGGCTAAGATAGCAATGGCCCGGTTGCGGACCAGGGAGTTCCTGTGCCTCAAAAGTTCGGTAAAGCGGTCAAAACAGGGGTACCAGGCATCGGAGGCCCGGCTCTCCTCCACGATCTGCTGAGTGAACGCATAGGCATCTTTGGCGTCTTTTCCTGTCAGGCGGGCGATACAGGTGTCGAAGTCCATATCAGATCAGCACCCCCTCACAGTGGTCAATCTCGTGCTGGATGATTTGTGCCGTCCAGCCTGTGAAAGTTTTGAAACGTGTCTGGAACTGCTCGTTCTGATACTGCACCTTGATAGACTGCCAGCGTTTGGCCTTCCGGGTGCCGGTGAGGGAGAGACAGCCCTCCTCTGTCTCATAAGGGCCGGATTTTTTGATGATCTCCGGGTTGAACATGACCATATAGCTGCCCTCGTTGTCAAAGGCGATGATCCGTTTGTTGACGCCGATCATATTGGCTGCCATGCCTACACAGCCAGCCTTGTGGGCGGTCAGGGTGTCCAGCAGATCCTGAGCGACAGGCAGGTCCTCCGAGGTGGCTGGTTCGGCCTTTTGGGAGAGGAACGCTTCGTCTCGCATAATCTCTCGTATCATATACTGTGCCTCCATTACGCACTTCCCCCAGGGGGGAATTTGTGGTATACTCAATAAAATAGCACAGACACGGGGAAAAGGCAAATTGAGGGCGGCGAATGGTATGGAGAAAAAAGCGACAGAGGTTGTGGCGGCACTGATCTGGGACAGAGACAGATTTCTAATCTGCCAGCGTCCAGCTCATAAGGCGCGGGGCTTGCTGTGGGAGTTTGTGGGCGGAAAGGTGGAATCGGGGGAAACCAAGGAACAGGCCCTGGTGCGGGAGTGCTGGGAGGAACTGGCTGTCGTTATCTCAGTGGGCGAAGTGTTCATGGAGGTTGACCATGATTACCCGGATTTGAATATACATCTGACACTGTTCAATGCGGCAATCATTAAGGGAACGCCCCAGCTTTTGGAGCACAATGATATTCGCTGGATTACTCCAGAGGAGATACCACAGTATGAATTTTGTCCGGCGGATGAGGAGATTTTGAGAAGACTGCAAACCAAAACATGATTAGGGAGAGAGATATATGAACGCTCTTTTCAATGAAGATAATACCATGGAGCAAATGATAATCTCCATTTTGAAAGAGAATGGCTGGACATACATTCCCGCTGAAGATCTTCCACGCATGTACTCGGATGTTATGGTGGAACCCATGGTGAAAGAGGCGTTGATCCGATTGAATCCTGAGATCGCGGCGGAACCTTCCCGTGCCGATGAGGTCATTTATAAGCTTCGAACCGTTATTCTGTCTGTACAGCCGCACAACCTGGTTACACAGAATGAGTTGTTTAAAAAATTGGTGTTTGAAGAAAACTCTTTCCCATTTGGAAAAGATGGCCGCATGGTTCCGATTCGATTCTTTGGTACGATGCGCAAAGAGGACATGGCCCTAAACGAATATGTTGTCACCAACCAATGGGTATATCCTCAGGCGGATGGGGGCAAACGTCTGGATATTGTGCTGCTGATCAACGGCTTTCCCATTGCGATTGGCGAACTGAAGACACCTGTCCGCAGTGCTATTACGTGGCTTGACGCCGCTGGAGATATTTCCGCGTATGAAAAAAGCATTCCCGCCATGTTTGTCACAAACGTATTCAATTTTGCCACAGAGGGGAAGTGCTACCGCTACGGTTCCGTTCATATGCCTATCAATATGTGGGGGCCGTGGCACACCTCCACCCATAAAGCGGAGGGCAGCCTTGCGGATGTGAAGATCAGCGTGGAAGATATGATCCAACCGGAAAAGGTGATGGACATCTTCCAGTTTTTCACCATGTTTGCCACCGATAAAAAGTACCGCAAATACAAGATCATCTGCCGCTATCAACAGTTTGAGGGCGCGAATATGATTGTCAGCCGTGTTCTTGCCGGATATCCGAAAAAGGGCCTGATCTGGCATTTTCAAGGCTCCGGCAAATCGCTGCTGATGGTATTTGCCGCCCAAAAACTGCGTATGATCCCTGAACTCAAAAATCCTACCGTTGTAATTGTAGATGACCGCATTGATTTGGAAACACAGATCACGGCGACCTTTAACGCCTCGGATATTCCCAATTTGACCAGCGCCTCTACAAAGGAGGAACTGTCCTCCTTCTTCCGTGGAGATATGAGGAAAATCCTGATTACCACTATTTTCAAATTTGGGGAGGTCAATGGGGAACTGAATGCCCGCGACAATATCATTGTTATGGTAGATGAGGCACATCGTACTCAGGAGGGAAATCTGGGAGAGAGGATGCGACTGGCTCTTCCCAATGCGTTTTTCTTTGGCCTGACTGGTACGCCAATCAACCGCGTGGATAAAAATACTTTTTTGACCTTTGGCGCGGAGGAAGACCGTACCGGTTACATGAGCCGGTATTCTTTTTCCGACTCCATCCGGGACGGCGCAACGCTGCCGCTGCATTTTGAACCAGTTCCTGTGGAGTTGCATGTTGACAAAGAAAAACTGGACCGGGAATTTGAGGCGATGACCGATGAGGCGGGGCTGAGCAAAGAGGAAAAGAATGAGCTTTCACGCCGTGTCAATATGAAAGCGATTATGTATAGCCCTGCCCGCATCAGGAAGGTCTGCGAACATATTGCGAGGCATTTTCAATTGAAAATAGAGCCAAACGGTTACAAGGGGCAGATCGTGGTCTACGACCGTGAGTGCTGCCTGATGTATAAGGCGGTACTGGATGAATTGCTTGGCGAGGATGCCACCACAATTGTCATGGATACGAATAACGACAAAGAGGATCGCTACAAGAAATACCGCCGTGATCGTGATGCGGAGGGAAAAATACTGGATGTCTTCCGTGATCCGAATAGCGCGCTGAAGCTGGTGATCGTCACCTCCAAGCTGCTGACCGGGTTTGACGCTCCTATTTTGCAGGCGATGTATCTGGACAAGCCTATGAAGGATCACACACTGCTGCAGGCGATCTGCCGTACAAACCGCACATATGATCAGGGGAAAACCCATGGATTGATCGTTGATTACATTGGAATTTTTGACGATGTAGCGAAAGCTCTTGATTTTGACGAGACCAGTATGCGCCGGATCATCACCAATATCGAAGAGATCAAAAAACAGCTGCCAGTGCTGATGAAAAAATGCCTTGACTATTTTATGGGGGTTGATCGTACCATAGAGGGCTGGGAAGGACTGATGGCAGCGCAGGAATGTCTCCCTACCAATAAGGAAAAGGATGCCTTTGCCGCCGACTATCGAGTATTGAACCGGGCTTGGGATGCTCTGTCCCCGGATATCTTCTTAAACGCATATAAAGCGGATTACCAGTGGTTGTCCCGTGTTTATGAATCCGTCAAACCGACAGACGGAAGGGGTGGCTTGATCTGGGCCTCTCTTGGGGCAAAAACAATTGAGTTAGTCCATCAGAATGTTGCGGTCGGCGAAGCTGACGGAGATATGGACATCCTCGCTATGGATGCCGATCTGATTGATGATTTTCTGGAGAAGCAGAAGGATTTGAAAAAGGCGACAAAAAAGGTTGAGATCAGCCTTGTGGCAAAGATTCTGAACCACACGAAGGATCCCAAGTTCATACAGTTGGGCGAGAAACTGGAAGCCCTTCGGGAGAAGCATGAACAGGGACTTATTACCAGCATCGAATTTCTGAAACTTCTTTTGGAGCTTGCGAAAGAAGCGGCTCAAGCGGAGAAAGATGTTGTTCCGGAGCAGGAAGTTGATAAGGGTATTGCAGCTTTGACAGAGCTGTTCAATGGAGTCAGAAACAAAAACACGCCGGTAATCGTGGAGCGGATCGTTGCCGACATCGACAGCATTGTAAAGATTGTCCGCTTTGATGGCTGGCAGAGTACCACCGCCGGCAAACAGGAGGTCAAAAAGGCCCTTCGCAGTGTGGTTTGGATCAAATATAAGATCAAGGACAAGGAAGTCTTTGATAAAGCGTACAGCTACATTGAGCAGTATTATTGATAGAAAGCGGGTGAGGATATGATCGGCGCAATCGTTGGAGATATTGTCGGCTCCAGATTTGAGTGGAACAACCACCGGTCGAAAGACTTTGACCTGCTGCCGCATCAGTGCTTCTTTACGGATGACACGATTATGTCGCTGGCGGTATGTGACGCGCTGATGCGCTGTCAACCAGATTTTATCGATTTGGGAGAGCAAACAGTCCGTTCCATGCAGGAAATTGGCCGCCCATATCCGAACAGCGGCTATGGAGGCTCATTTTACAGGTGGATGTATTCGGATGCTCCAATGCCCTACAACAGCTTCGGAAACGGAGCCGCCATGAGAGTGAGTGCCTGCGGCTATGCCGCAAAATCTCTTGAAGAGGCAAAGAGACTCTCGAAAGCGGTAACGGAAGTAACTCATAACCATCCGGAGGGAATCAAAGGCGCGGAGGCGACCGCCGTAGCGGTTTACCTGGCCCGCACCGGGAAAAGTCTGCTGGAGATCCAGGATTATATTGTAAAGAACTACTACCCGATTGATTTTACGCTGGACTCCATCCGCAGTACCTATCAATTTAATGAAACTTGCCAGAATACTGTGCCGCAGGCTTTGGAGGCGTTCTTTGAGTCCACCGGATTTGAGGACGCGATTCGGAATGCGATCTCGATAGGCGGCGACAGTGATACATTGGCGGCAATTACTGGGGCGGTCGCCGAAGCGTATTACGGAGTACCTGCCTCCATACGGAAGCTGGCACTGACCTTCCTGGACAAGCGGCTTTTGAAGATCCTCATGGACTTTGAAAGCCTCTACCCGGCAAAGATTGAGAAAACAAATGAAGCCGGAAGCGTTGCCCTCCAATCCCCCAACCGTACCAGGATAGAGACTGACGAACGCTCCGAGATGATGCAGCTTGCCTTTGACTTCACCGATGAAGACGCAGCGAACCATCTTGGAGACTCAGCAGAAACCACCAGTCAAAAATTGTTTTCTCATCTGTTTGAGGCGTGCAATATTCTGCGCGGCCCCATTAACCAGGACGAGTACAAAAGCTATGTGACGCCGATCCTGTTTTTCAAACGGCTTTCTGATGTTTATGACGAGGAGACCCAGGCCGCATTGGAAGAATCCGGCGGGGATGAAGAATATGCCGGTTTCCCGGAGAACCACCGTTTTGTGATTCCGGACGGATGCCATTGGCAGGATGTCCGGGAGGCAAGTGTGGATGTGGGCGTTGCCATTGTCAATGCGATGAACGGAATTGAGCGTGCAAACCCCGATACGTTAAGCGGGGTATTCTCCAGCTTTGATGACGCAAACTGGACGGATAAGACAAAGCTGTCCGACGAGCGGCTGAAAAATCTGATTGAGCACATGTCCAAAATCAAAGTCGGAAACAACAATTATTCCGCAGATGTGATGGGCGACAGCTATGAGTTTTTAATCAAGAAATTTGCGGATCTATCCAAAAAGAATGCCGGCGAATTTTATACGCCTCGCTCTATCGTCAAACTGATGATCATGCTGCTGGCCCCGCAGGCGGGAGAGTCGGTATATGACCCCGCCTGCGGCACAGGCGGTATGCTGATCGAAGCGATTCGCTACATGAAAGGCGACAAGTTGACCTATGGACGGATCTATGGCCAGGAGAAGAATCTGGCTACCTCCGCCATTGCCCGGATGAATCTGTTCCTGCATGGCGCAAAGGATTTCAGAGTGACACAGGGCGACACACTGCGAAGCCCTAATTATCTCTGGCGCGGCAGTCTGCAAACCTTTGACTGCGTTGTGGCGAACCCTCCTTTTTCTTTAAAAAACTGGGGGGCGGAGCAGTTCAGCAGCGATATCTATGGACGTAATCTCTGGGGCTGCCCAACGGATTCCAACGGAGACTTTGCGTGGCTCCAGCATATGGTCAAGTCTATGAATCCCAAGACAGGCCGGTGTGCTGTCGTGCTGCCCCAGGGTGTTTTGTTCCGCAGTGGAAAAGAGGGAGAGATTCGCAAACAGCTGGTAGAGTCTGACAAGCTGGAGTGCGTGATTACGCTTACCGGAGGTGTGTTCTACTCCACCGGCGTTTCAGCCTGTATCCTTTTTCTTAATAACAACAAGAATGCGGATCACCGCGGGAAAATTTGCCTGATTGACGCTTCCGGCATCTATACGCCTCAGCGAGCACAGAATGTTATGACCGAGGAAGATATTCAAAAGGTCTATTCCCTTTACTCGGCCTATGAAGATGTGATTGAGCGCGTCAAAATAGCAACAATTGCCGATATACGGGAAAAAGACTACACCCTTGCCATTAACAACTACATTGAGAAAAAAGAGCAGGAAACAATTCCCCCGGAGGAAGTGCGCAGACAGTATTTTGAGGCTTATGAGGCTATGCTCCGGGCCGAGGAAAAAATGAAGCGGCTCCTGCTGGATGGAGGGTACGTCAGTGAATAAACGGATCACCATTGAGGAATTACAGTCCTATCTGTGGAACTCCGCCGTCCTCCTCCGCACAAATATTGACGCGGGAGCCTACAAGCAGTACATATTCCCGCTGTTGTTCTTTAAGCGAATCTGTGATGTGTACGATGAGGAGACCGCCGCAGCGAAGGAAGAATACGGCGAAGATGCCTCTGAGTTTGATGAGCGTGAGCTTCATACATTTATCGTTCCCAAAGGCTGTCACTGGAATGATGTTCGGGCTGTGTCCGAAAATGTCGGCGTGGCAATCGTGGAGGCGTTCCGAAAAGTCGAGAATGCCAATTCCGATAAACTGCAAGGGATTTTTGGGGATGGGGCCTGGACCAATAAAAACCGTCTGCCGGACCGTCTGCTGAAAGACCTGCTGGAGCATTTCAGCACCAAGACACTCTCCATCGCAAACTGCCCTGAGGACGAGCTTGGGCAGGGGTATGAGTATCTCATCAAAAAGTTTGCGGATGACAGCGGCCACACGGCACAGGAGTTTTACACCAACCGGACGGTCGTCCATCTGATGACGGAAATGCTCCGTCCGGAGTCGGGGGAATCCATCTATGACCCCACCTGCGGCAGCGCCGGTATGCTGATCTCCGCAATCGCCTACCTGAAAGCGCAGGGAAAGGAATGGCGCAATGTGGCGGTCTTTGGGCAGGAGATCAACGCGTTGACCTCCGCCATCGGGAAGATGAACCTGTTTCTCCATGGCGTCAAGGATTTCAGCATTGTAAACGGCGATACCCTTGCCGCGCCTGCGTTTATTGAAAACGGCAGGCTCCGTCAGTTTGACCTGGTTCTGGCCAATCCGCCGTATTCCATCAGTCAATGGGATCGCGCCGCCTTTGAGAGTGATAAATATGGCCGTAATTTCCTGGGAGTGCCTCCCCAAGGACGGGCGGACTACGCCTTTTTACAGCACATTATTGCCAGCCTGAAAGAGGACACCGGGCGGTGCGCGATTTTATTCCCTCATGGCGTTTTGTTCCGCAATGAGGAGAACGCCATGCGGGAGAAACTGGTGCGCAGCGACCGTGTTGAATGTGTGATCGGTCTGGCGGCAAACCTGTTCTACAATTCCCCTATGGAAGCCTGTATCATGATCTGTCGGATGACCAAGCGCCCGGAACGGCGGGGACAGGTGCTTTTTATCAATGCGGTAAAAGAGGTGGAGCGGAAAAACGCCCAAAGCTATCTGGAGGATCGGCACATTCGGAAGATTTCCGAGGCCTACCATCAATATTCTGACAAGGCCGGTTTCGCGCGGGTAGCCACCATCCAGGATATCGCGGATCATAACTTTTCTCTTAGTATTCCGCTCTATGTCAAGCAGGAAACCGAAGCGGCGGAGGTGGATACCCGCTCCGTTCAGGAGCATTTTGATAGCTGGGTAGCCGCGTCGGAGACCATGAAACTGAGTTATGAAAAGCTGAATACGCTTTTGGGAAAGGGGGCGCAAGAAGATGAGTAAGGTTTTGCTTGGCGATGTGGCTGCGGAACGCAGAGAAACCTGTAAAGGCAGCAAGGACGGGTATCCCACAGTGGGACTGGAACATTTAACACCAGAGGACATTACACTTACTTCTTGGGATGAAGGCAGTGATAATACATTCACAAAGATGTTCCTTAAGGGTGATGTGCTCTTTGGACGCCGTCGGGCTTACCTGAAAAAAGCCGCCGTTGCACCATTTGACGGCATATGCTCTGGCGATATTACAGTCATTACAGCAAAGCCCAACTATCTTCTTCCGGAATTGCTACCTTTCATTATCCAGAATGATACACTATTTGATTTTGCCGTAGAAAAGTCGGCAGGATCACTTTCTCCCCGTGTTAAATGGGAACACTTGAAGAATTATGAGTTTAGCCTGCCTGATATGGAAAAACAGCATGAGCTTTCAGAGCTCTTGTGGGCTATGGATGCCACAAAGAAATCCTATCAACGGCTTGTCGCCGCTACGGATGAATTGGTAAAATCTCAATTTATCGATTCTATAACCTACAAGGATTTCTCTATTCATACCACTTCCACAAGGAGGTGTGCATGATGGCGAAATATCGGTTTGAACAAATTGCAATCAATTGCAAGGAAAAGAAAAAGCCTACTGAGGAAGACCGTTTTACCTATATCGGCTTGGAGCATTTAGATACTGGCAGCTTGAATGTTACGCGTTTCGGCTCAGATGTTGCCCCCATCGGCGAAAAGCTAATTATGAGAAAAGGCGATGTCTTATTTGGCAAACGAAGGGCATATCAGAAGAAAGTTGCTGTTGCGCCCTTTGACGGGATATTCTCTGCCCATGGTATGGTTCTCAGGCCAAAAGAGGATGTTGTCGACAAGAACTTTTTTCCGCTGTTCATCAGTTCTGATTACTTTTTGGATGCTGCCATCAAAATTTCAGTAGGCTCCTTGTCACCAACAATTAACTGGCGCGACCTGAAAGATTTAGAATTTGAGATGCCTGATTTACATACACAAAAGAAATTAGCAGAGGTATTATGGGCTATCAACAATGCCATAGAAAGTTACAAAAAGTTGATTTCTGCTACAGATGGACTTGTTAAGTCTCAATTTATCGATTCTATAACCTACAAGGATTTCTCTATTCATACCACTTCCACAAGGAGGTGTGCATGATGGCG
>ERZ856578.6994-NODE-6994-length-12299-cov-113.614793_pt1 | contig 12299 bp, 7 predicted proteins | sample MGYA00514384_ERZ856578 | MGnify/ENA primary metagenome ERZ856578 (study PRJEB29103, sample SAMN06111958) | human gut metagenome | biome: human gut; feature: ankylosing spondylitis patient; material: healthy_person | host: Homo sapiens | place: China:Hangzhou...
TTGGCATCCAGATTACGCTGGATCAACGCGTTGGAAATCAATTCCATCGAGTCGTAGGCCATGTTGTAGGTACCGGCCGTGACAGGAGCAACCATGTATTCCTTGGTTGCACGGACACCGTCGTTCGTCAGCTGGCCGTTTTCGTTCACGAACCCAGAAGAAGAGCTACCGATTGCTGCCAATACCTTCTGGTTGTCAAGGTTTGCACCTTCGGCGAGTACGCTTCCGAGAGCGCCCTTCAACCCAGCGTCGGTCGTCACATCATCGTTGATGGACACAATCAGATCCGTATGATCGGATGTTCCTGCTTCCGGATCAGCTGCAACGTCCTTGAATTGCACGTCCAGGAAAGCATTCGAAGACTCGAACACATGATCAAAGGCACCAGAAATTTCGTTCGTACCATTAACCAACGTGACATTCTTCACAGAGTAGAGATTGGAAAGATAGCCTTTGCCCTCAAAATTAAAGGCAACGTTACTGGCATCAAAAATCACATCTCCAGAAGAGAAGGCACCCATATTAATAACGGTGACAACGTCGCTACCGACGGCAATACCGCCCTCTCGTTGACCAACATTACCAATCTGGATGTAACCGGTGTCTCCAACACTAACGGTCTTGTCCACATAGAAACCATTAAAGGCTTCTGTGCCTTCGCCGAACTTGCCGTCGTTAATAGCACCGCGTAATGCTTCTCCTGCAGAGTGATTCGTCGTCAGGATGTTATCGTTGCCACTGGCACCACCAATGATCACCTTACCATTGACCTGGGGTTGATCAACATCGACACGTGCATTGGGATTTTGAGGAGGCACAGTACCCAGTACCAACGTACCGTCATTGGTCAATTCAACATCAGCATTGAGCAAACCAACGGTCAAGACACCGTTATTTTCAACAGTTGTCTTACCAGAACCGCTCAAAATCTGTGTATCAAGAGCTCCCGTAATGGAGGTATCTGAGGTATTTACTTCAACTTCTTGGGCTATGTAGCTACCGACAACATCAAACGTACCAGAGACCTTCAACGTCTGAACATTGATGTTGCCAGAAGAAGCTGCCGATGTACCGAGCTGGAGATTCTTGGCCTCAACAGTCGTCACTTCAGAAGACGGATCAAAGGTAAATACATCCGAGGCGCCGCCATCAAGCGTTAACACCTTGCCATCACCGGCAGAAACTGATGCCGTGTCGGAGTTACCGAAATTCACACCGGCAAGAGTCGTATCGTCATTAACAGCAAAAACACCATCGGTTGCTTCACCGACCTGATCAGCAAGATGCAGACCATCGATACTGCTGCTGGTCAAGTCCTCACCTTCGCCAAGCTTCAGCGTACCTTCAGAGAACATAATCTGAAGCCCGTCACCGAAAACTGCCTGCGTTTTTTTCAAATCATCAAGGGTATATTCTCCAGTCACACCAGTGAGATCAATCACACCAGTACCCGAAACCAAAGCAACATTATCGGTTGTGCTCCAATTGGGCGCGCCATCCTCGCCTACTGAACTCTCGAAAAAGTTCGAATAGTTGAGCTTCAGCGTGCCGTCGTTAACGAGCGAACCATCCGCGGCACCTCCAGCAGTCAAGGTGCCAGCAATGTTCAGCGAACCGTTATTGCCAACAGTAACCTTGCCCACATTGTTCTCGTTGCCAGCGGAGAACGCGAGGTCCATGACGTTAAGTTCCCCACCTTGAACATTAACGGTACCCTTCTTTGCTACTTCCAAAGTCGAGTAGGTGTAAGAGCCCGAGGCAATGTTCAACGTACCAGAAGTCGCTGCCGTACCAACCTTGAGCTTATCCTGATAATTTGAACCAGCAACCCAAAGCTCGCCGCCGTTAAGGTTGTAAACCGAATCAAAGGCCAACAACAACGTATCATGCGGAGTCACACCTTCCTGATTGTGCTCCTGGTCCCTATCGCCACCGGCATTCAGATCCTGAATGTTGAGGTGGAATCTACAAATTCAGCCGTTTTCGCAGAAGGGCGGTTAACTACGGTCAGCTAACCGCCTTAAATCTTCAAAGCGAGCCTTTATAACAAGAAATTTATTTCATCTGCTGAAGATTTACCAAAGCAACTATGCAAATGGACGGCACTATACCTGCGGACTTTCGCAAACTGCGCTCTGTCAAATTCTTGATCTTTTGTATCGGTGTTCCGTTCTTAACATCGATGTAATGATTCGGACACGCCGATTCTCCTTACTCCTCCTCGGACAATCTGACCAAGTCGACAGATGTTGTACACAAGCGATGTCAGCGTGATGTTGAACTTCGCCCGAATCAGGCCAATTGACCGTACAACGCTTCCTCCGAGGGATTCTTCGATAAAACCGAACGCGTGCTCGATACGGCTACGCACGCTCGAAATCATTTTGTTGCTTTGCTTTTGATCGGCGGTCAACGGAACACCTTTGCGGCCTTTCTCACAAATTAGGGGCGGCATGTTTGCTTCAAGCAGCTTCTCGACAATTTTTTTGCCTGTGTAGCCGGCATCTGCAAAGAACAGCACTTCCTTTTTGCTGTCTTTTGCCCAGTGTAAATACCGGTCGATGACCTTGGCGTCGTGTACCTTTGCTGTCGTGGGAAAGACCTTGACAATGAGCTTGCTGACGGCACACAGCAGGAAGTGGCCTTTGTAGCCGTAATGCACTTCTTTGCGCTTCTTTGTCCAGCTGGCATCGATGTCCTTATGACGTTTTTTCACCGGCTGATCGTTCCACAGAGTTGAGCCCTTACCCTTTTTGATCAGGGCATTTTCTTCTCGAGTGTTGCGCTGTTTAGGGGCTTCGAAAAAGCTCGAGTCGGCAATCACGGCATCCTTACCGATATGGCAGTTTATCGACTGCAACTTCTTGACGTAGTCGGCAAAAACAGTCTTAAGAACCTCAGTTTGCGCAAAAATTTCCTTGTATTTCCAGATTGTCTTGTGACTGGGAACATCGCCAGGTTGGAAAATACCAAGCCAGTGCTGAAGCACTCGGTTTTGCAGCATCTCCTGCTCGAAGTCCCGATCTGCTTTTCCGTAAAGACGTTGAGCGACAACGCACTTGAGCATAAAGATCGGATCCATCGCTCTGCGGCCGGCTGAGCTCAGCTGTGAAGTCGGCTTGCCGCCGTGGCTGATGCGGTACGTATCAATGGCTTGAGTTATGAAGGATCTGTATGACTCGAAAGGAAACAGCTCGTTGAGCCGTAAGAGCTTGCCAGCGCCTTTTTTGGCTCGCTCCAGAAACAAATCAGTGGCAAAGAGATCCAACTGAGAGGAAGGCTTGCGGTATACTCTGCACATAATGGATTTTTCAGGTGGTTTTGAGTCGCAAAGTCAATTCTAACCTGTTGAATCCATTATTTTTTTGTCCCTGCGCTGCATTTCCTCAATTTATAGATCTTCCCTGTAAAACATTGAAGACAGGTAAACACATTAAGCAACTCATTTTTGTCCACTACAACGAAGATCTTGATGCAACCCATATTGATTCGTTGTACTTAGCGTTCCCTAGCCAGCGCTGTGTTGCTTGTTTCTCCTTGAAGACCTTCTGAGCAGTGTCGTTAGTCATGCGCAGATTACAAAGTACTCGTCCCTTTGTCAGAGAACAATTCAGGGCACCTTCATATTCCGAAAGTGCCCTGATCTTTTTCAATTGACGTTTCGTATAAAAGGTGGCAATCTAATCTATTGCCAATGTACGCCCATCAATCTTCTGACAATTACCAGACGTGACGCAGACCGATGTTCCAACGCCAGTTTTCCTGAACTTCACCGCCGGTGGTCTTTTCCAGATCCACGTAGGTATAGGTAGCATCAGTTAGGTTGAAGTTGGCGCCGATACCGAATTCGTACCACGTGCCACCGAGATCGTCGCTCATGGAAGTCGAAGCGGTTTCGTTGCTTGCCTTAAACGACGTTTCTCCGTCGAAGTCATGCAGCACGGAAGCGCGCAAGTAGACGTTACCCTTGTTTTCCGGGAACAGGAAGCCGCCACGAACACCGATACGGCCAATCAGTGAGTCGACGTCATCCTGTTCGATGCGAACGTTGTTGCTTGACGTAAAGTCGTCCCCCTTCACCTGACCGTAGGTAAGTTCGGCCTGGGGTTCGACGAAGGCGATGTCACCCAACTTCAGATGCCAGCCGTATTCGACGCTCACACTGTAGGCATTGTTGTCATAGTCGCCCGACATGTTGCCTGCCGTGAAGTCGGTGCTCAAGCGCGAGTACTTGGCGATCAAGTCGACAAACTGGCCGTCATCGTTGAGCCACGTGCCGTACAAAGCAAAACCGTACATATCGCCGTCGGCCGAGCCATTATCCATCGATGAGGAACTATCGGTATAGGAGAACGCTGCACCAACCTTCCAGCCCGCGCCAACGTCATAGTCGGCACCAACCTGAATAGTGGTGTTCTTGGTTTCCGTGCCCATGTCGCCGTACTTCTGTTCGGAACCATACAGGCGAGCCCACGTGCCTACACCTTCCGGCGACAGACGCAGTTCACCCATACGCTTGGTGAGATCATTCATCTCGTGACGCCACTGCATGAGATTGGTGACATTGACCGATCCGAAGGAGCTGAGCTTCGTATTCGTCTTCTGAGAGGCTTCGCCCTTGGCATCACCGTTTGCATCAAAAGACTGAGTAATTTCACCCAGAACGTCACCTTCGGTAATAACCGACTGAATGACAGCGTCGCTGATGGCCGAGCTCCCACCCTGCACCTCAACAACGTGAGCCAAACTAGTGAGCACTGCATCGGAATCTTTGACATTATCAGCCGTCATATTGTCGGCAATGACACTAAGGCTAGCACCATCATTCTTGATTGTTTGAACGTTCAAGGATCCCGTCTTAGTAACCTTTCCGTCCTCGTCCGTTTCAACGTAAGTTCGAATCATCGCGTCCGTCGCAATCATGTCCTCAACCAAAACATCTTGCTCGGATTCAACCAACTCCTTCGATAAGACAATCACGCCCTTATTGAGCGTCAAGTCGTTAATTGCAATGCGTTCAGAACCAGAGTCCTTCTTGTCAGTAATCTCTGTAACCACAGAGGGGATCCATTGAGCTCCATCAGAAACGTTCAGCTTGAGACCTGTGACCTTGTACAGATCAGAATCCTTAGAAAAGTTGCCATCCGCTCTGCCGAAACTCTTACCAGCACTGCCATTCCAGTACGAATTCTCACCAACAAGATTGATTTCGACCGTTGCGTCAACCTTCGTTTGAGATGATCCACCATCATAATTGAAATCAATATCACCATTGATTTGAACATTAGATGCTCTGCCATCTCCATTAATGTAAACCTCAGCATCTCCACGAGCAATGACGGCATAATCAGAATTAACGTATAGGTTGCCATTAATTTCTACATAACCCTCAGACATCGCGACGATGGCATCAGCGCAACCTGGTTTATCAGCTTTGACATCAATAACAGTTTGTTCCGCATTAATTACGATCGAGGCCTTCTCACCCGTAGCTTCAGTTGTAGCGTTTTGGGCATAAATACCATAGATCCAACCATTAGCGGATTTTCCGTTAATCTTTAGAGTTTTCGTGTTCACATTGATCAGACCGCCGTTCTGATCATTAGCATTACCCCTTGCCCACAGTCCAATTGCAACATCAGAAGTTTCGCTGTCATCAACAACATTAATCGAAATATTTTCAGTAACCCCTGCCTTACCCAGTGTAACAACCGATCGTCCCTTATCTGCATCCGAAACCCTAGCACCAACAGCTACGTTTCCACTACCCCACGTTCCCGGAGTCGTATCAATTACCAAATCTTTTCCAGAAAAATTAATAACCCCGCCATCGTGGGCATAAATACCATAATCAAGCGCTCCTTTAATGTCCTGCGTAACATCTTTACTCTCACCTGTAGTTGCTTCAATTCCACTATTAGCAGCATGAGAAACCGACATAACAGACATAGCTGCCAGAGCCACTAAAGTTAATTTATACATAGCAATCTCCAATATAAATTTTTAATCAGTGAAGCTGACTTATTCCCTTAACGATACTCAAATGACAACGGTTTCCAATTTCGTATGGTTGATTTCTTTTTATTTAAAAAAATCCATACAAAACAAATGGCACACTTAAGAAACATTCGCATCGCCGTCCTGAAATAAGTTGCATGCAATTCTCCCCCCCCCCGTTTGCCGTTTGTCAAGATATTCTCAGGAAAACGCCAACTGTGGCATCTGTCCCGCAATCAGGACAATTTCAAAGAAGTAGCTGATTTTTAAGGAGTTTTTGATTTGTTTGGAAACAAACACCAGTATCGCTGATGCTTTTTTGCAACGCAAAAAAAACGGCTTCCCAACTATTTTTCTGACGTCAGCGACAAGAGGATTTTTTCGTCGTTCTTGGTCAAAAGCCCTTGCGACCTAGCTTTCCCAATGAGCTCTGGTCTGTTTTTAACCGTTGCTTCCAGACTCTTTTCACGACGCCACTTTTCGATGTTGGCATGGTGTCCCGTGAGCAACACATCAGGCACGCGCATGCCGTGCCATTCTTCGGGACGGGTGTAGTGTGGAGCGTCAAGCAATCCCGTCGAAAACGATTCGTCGGATGCGGATAAATCTTTGATGGCACCGGGCAACTGCCGCACGATCGCATCAATGAGAGCGCAAGCGGCCAATTCCGCTCCTGAAAGCACAAAGTCGCCCAGACTGATGAGTTCATCCACACACGTAGTCAGGAAACGCTCGTCAATGCCCTCGTAACGACCGCAAATCAGCACCAGCTGCAAATCGTCACACGAGGAAAACTCGCGTACGCGTGCGTCCGTCAAATGCGCTGCCGACGGAGCAAAAGCGAGCACGCGGCCGTTGTTGCCCGAAGCGCGAATGCACTGCAGCGTTTGATACAGCGGTTCGGCCATCATCACCATGCCGGGACCGCCCCCGAAAGGACGATCGTCAACGGTGCGATGCACGTCGGTCGTCACATCGCGCGGATTCCAGAAATGCACGTTCCAGAGTCCCCGTTTCATGGCTCGGGACGTGATGCCGAAATCTTTCACCGCCGTGAAGATTTCCGGAAAAAGCGTAATGACGTCAAAGCGCGCTGCCACGATTCGATTTCCTCGTTAAATCCAGGACGGATCCCAATCAACGCGCACGACGCCTTCATCGAGATCCACTTCAAGCACGTATTGTTCGACGTCGGGAATCAGGTACACGGCGTCCTTGCCGTTCACCTTCGGACCACCTTCGACCTTGAAGATGTCCTGCACGGTGTTGGTACCGATTTCGGTCACGCGTCCGAGTTCAACGCCCTGCTGATTGACGACAGGAAGCCCGATCACGTCTGCAGCCCACACTTCGCCTTCGCCGGCTTCCGGGAAGTCTTCACGCAGCACGCCGATGCGACCGCGCAAAGCATCGGCGTCTTCCTTGTTGAAAACGCCTGTAATGCGGGCAATGAGCATCTGGCCGTGAACCTTGAGTTCTTCGACTTCGAGCGTCTTGGTGTTACCGCGGATGTCAGTCAGAAACCAGCGCTTGGTCGCGGCAAGAATTTCCGGTTCTTCAAAAGGCACCACGCGAACCCAGCCGCGTACGCCGTAAGCGCCGTTGGTACGGCCCACTGTCAGGATTTTGTTGTCGGACATAAAACCAAAATCGGAAATTAAAAAAGCGGCCTCTCCGTTTTCCGGAAAGACCGCCTTCGGCGTTGGTGAGACGTCACTATTCTTGATCAGGAAACCGCCGGGTACTGCGAGTTAGATACCGAACCCATCTCAAAGAGGATAGCCGTCGGCGCATTCGGGTGTGCTTGGACACGAGAGGCACGGCACCGAAGCAGCGAGGTTCGCAGGCAGTCCGTCTGACGGTCGGGTTAATTTTCCTTCGTTTGAAAGTTCCGTCTTACGTCGTCTTATCGCTGATTAGGCGGCAGCCTTCTTGGCACCCTTGAGGATGCGGGCGACGGTGTCGCTCATCTGAGCGCCGTTCTTGACCCAGTGAGCCACGCGTTCTTCGTTGAACGTCAGGCGCTGCGGGCCTTCGGCGATCATCGGGTTGTAGAAGCCCAGACGTTCGTTGAAGCGGCCGTCACGACGATTGCGGGAATCGGTCACGACGATGTTGTAGAAGGGACGCTTCTTGGAGCCCGAGCGGGACAGACGAATGATAACCATTGTATTTTTCCTCTTTTAAATCAATGCGCCCGTACCAGGCGCTTTCAAAATTTGCCGTCTTGCCAACCGGCAAGTACGGGACGCAAAACCGCCGCACGCAGCCGCTTTGCGAAAGGCGCAATTTTACGCGCAAATTTCCTAAAAAATCAAGCCTTAGAAGAGAGAGCCAGTCTCTCCGATCGCCAATTCCCGCGCGGTCTCGGTTTTGGTCGTTTTTTCTTTTGCATCAGACACTTGCTCAGATTGCCCGACACCCGGTCCGATCATCTGCAAGAAGCGCGCTTCGTCAATTACAGTCACTCCGAGCGCCTGCGCTTTTTCCAACTTGCTTCCGGCAGCCTCTCCGGCCAAAACGTAATCGGTTTTCTTGGAAACGGATCCCGAAACCTTGCCGCCCAACGACAGGATCATGTCTTTGGCCTTGTCTCGCGAAAGCGTCGGAAGCGTTCCGGTGAGCACGAACGTTTTTCCGGCGACCTCGGGATTGACCTGCACTTCTTCCTGTTTCCAGTGAACCCCCTCGGCAATGAGTTCGTCCACCACGGCGTTGTTGTGCGGCTCATCGAAAAACGCGCGGATTGACTCCGCGAGAACCTCGCCCACATCATGCACCTGCATGAGGTCTTCGACCGTGGCGCTGCGCAAGGCGTCGAGCGTTCTGAAAAAGAGCGCCAAATCGCGGGCGCTTGCTTCGCCCACGTGACGAATGCCAAGCGCAAACACAAAGCGCGCAAGCGTCGTTTCCTTGCTCTTTTCGATTGCTTCGATGAGATTGGCGGCGCTCTTTTGCCCCATGCGTTCGAGTTCCGTCAGCTGCTCCACCGTCAATCGATAAATGTCGGCCGGCGTCTTGAGGAGCTCTTTTTCAACGAGCATGTCGACCATCTTTTCGCCCAGCCCATCGATACCCATGGCACGGCGCTGCGCAAAGTGCACCAAAGAGAGCTTTCGCTGCGCGGGACAAACCAGTCCGCCCGTGCACCGCGAATCCTTCTCCTCCTCGTCACGCACCACGGCAGAGCCGCAGATTGGGCAGACGGACGGCATGACGAAGGGCTGTGCGTTTTCCGGGCGCTTGTCGGTCACCACACGCACAATTTCCGGAATCACATCTCCGGCGCGGCGCACCACAACCGTATCCCCGATCAAAAGCCCCAATTCCTTGATGTGGTCTTCATTGTGCAGCGTAGCGTTACTCACGGTCACGCCGCCTACAAAGACGGGTACAAGACGCGCCACCGGCGTCACGCGTCCCGTGCGTCCGACCTGAACATCAATGGCCTGCACAACCGACAACGCTTCTTCAGGAGGATATTTGTGCGCGCAGGCCCAACGCGGTTCACGGGCCACGAATCCGAGTGCTCTCTGCTGGCTGTACGAGTCGACCTTGTAGACGACGCCATCGATTTCAAACGGCAGTTCAGCGCGGTGCGCCAACACGTCGCGATGAAACTCGGCAAGCGCCTGCGCGCCGCGAACCGTGCGGCGCTGTTCGGCTACCGGAAAGCCCAGCTCTGTGAGCTTTGCGAAAAGTTCGGTCATGGACTGAGCGAATTCTGCGTCGCTCACCTCCCCCGTACCGTAGGCGTAGAAATGAAGCGGACGCTGCGCCGTGATGCGGCTGTCGAGCTGACGCAAGGCACCGGCTGCGGCATTGCGGGGATTGACGAACGTTTTTTCTCCAAGTTCCTTTTGCTTTTCGTTGAGCTTTTCAAAGTCATCTTTGTGCATGATGACTTCGCCGCGCACCTCGAGCACTGCGGGCGCAAGCTTCGGATCGATTCGCAGCGGAATGGAACGAATCGTGCGGGCATTGGCCGTCACATCTTCGCCAAAGGTTCCGTCACCACGCGTCTGCGCGCCCACGAGAACGCCGTTTTCGTATCGAAGATTAACAGCAAGCCCGTCAAACTTGAGTTCCGCATCGTAGACAATCGCCGCGTCCGTTTCGTTGAGCCCCAATTCCTTGCGCACGCGCTCGTCAAAGGCCAGAGCGCCCTCATCTGTGAAATCCGTTTCGGTTCGGATGGAAAGCATGGGCACTGCGTGACGCACCTTGGTGAGATCGCTGCGTACCTCTCCGCCCACACGCAAGGTCGGGGACGTAGCCGACTTCATCTGCGGATAGCGTTCTTCGAGCTCGCTCAAAGCCCGGAAAATTCGGTCGTACTCGGCGTCCGGCACGGACGGGTTGTCCAATACGTAATACTCGTAATTCCACCGATCCAACAGCTCGGCGTACTGTTGCATGCGTGTGCGCACTTCTGCGTCGGGCCCATCAAAACGGTCGTCCGTCACGGTCTTGTTTCCTTTTTTCAACTTGAAAAAGCCTCCGGAGCAAGCGGCGCCGGAGGCTCTTTGTACCGCAAAATCCTCGGCCGTCAGTCAGCCGAGAAAATCAGGCAGGCACGGCGGGAACCGGCGGGAACGCCATGCTCGGCCATGGTGTTGTGCATGCCCTTGAGAGCCGACTCGATGCGGCTTGCAGCGCGCGAGCCAATCGGATTGCCCGAAGCATCCGTCATCACGGCGTCGATTCGGCAGCAAAGATCGTTAGCAATCGCAAAGAACTGGCTCAGGGGATCGGAAGCGGGCGCCATCAGCGGCACTTCGAACGAAAGCTCGATTTCGTTGCCGAGTGCCTGCGGGGGCAGGATATGGAAGACGGCCGTCGAAATACCGGGCACGTACCTCTGATATCGATCGCTTTCCTTCACGAAGCCGCAAGCCTTGGCCGCAGCGTCGAGCTCTTCCTCTCCGATGTCCTTGGCGGCCACGAGCTTAACGCACAGGCGCTTGTCAAAGGCCTGAATGATGCGCTGGATGCGCTCGGCGCCCTGAATCATTTCGTTGGAGTCGGGCGTTTCGGATTCGCCCTTGAGTTCGATTGCGAACTGCTCGGCATGAATCATGAATTTCGAAGCCGTCGGCTGATCGACGCAGCGCGAACGATTGGCAAGCAGCATCGAAATATAAATCTGCGTGCACTCGGTCACGCGATCGGCGCCGTCGTACCACAGGCCGCTGACCTTGTCGAAGCACTGAACGCGCACGAGATCCTTCAGAAGAGGTTCAGCCTCAATATCGGCAATGCGCTGCTTGAGCAGACGAATATCGAAAGAACCGTCAAGCGGCGTGATGTTGATCACGGCTTCTACCGCCGGATCCACTTCCGGCTTGCGGCGCTGAACGGTCGGCGCGCGCAGGGCATCCTGGGACACAACCGGTTGCGCAACGGGTTCAGCCGGCTGCTGAACCGGCACCGAAACGGTTTCTTCGAGCGGCTGAGTGGAAACCGCGGCAGCAGCTCCTGCCGCAGCCTCAGGGTCTTCATCGGCAGCCGTAAGTACCGGCACCGACTCCTCGTCAACGGATGCATTGTCGGAAAGGACGCCCGCATTGCGTTTGTCGCCCTCAGCTTTTTTGCGAAGAGTGCCGCCAACTTCTTCCGCGTGCTTGTCTTTCTTATGCTGGAAGTACCAGACGACACCAATGACAATCGCAATGAAAATAGCTATGTACAGGGGTTCAATATTAGGCATGCGCCTGACTCCGTTAACGTTTGAACAACCGGAAATTGTAGTGCAAGAGACCCTTTTATTGGGCTGCCATCTCGGAGGCCTGCTCCACATCTACTGATACGACACGAGAAACGCCGGGCTCTTTCATGGTAACGCCGACCAGGGTTCGCAAATGCTCCATCGTGACTCGGTGATGCGTAATCATCATGAACTGCGTGTTGCTACTCATCTGCAGAATGCGCCGCGCCAAGCGGTCCTGATTGGCTTCGTCGAGCGGTGCGTCGACTTCGTCAAGCAAACAGAAGGGAGCCGGGTTGAGTTTGAAGATGGCAAACACCAGAGCTGTTGCTGTCATCGCCTGCTCGCCGCCCGAAAGAAGCTTGACGCTGGCGTTTTTCTTGCCCGGCGGCTGAGCCGACACCTCTACGCCCGCTTCCAGAATCTCTTCGCCGCTCATCCGCAGTTCGGCACTACCGCCGCCGAAAAGCCCCGTAAACATCTCTCGGAAGTTCTTGTTGACCTCCGTAAATGTGGTACGCAACAGCTCTCGGGTTTCGGCATCGATCTTGCGAATCGTTGCTTCCAGGTTGGCGATGGCTTCTTCCAAGTCCGC
>ERZ856578.7000-NODE-7000-length-12286-cov-6.655746_pt1 | contig 12286 bp, 13 predicted proteins | sample MGYA00514384_ERZ856578 | MGnify/ENA primary metagenome ERZ856578 (study PRJEB29103, sample SAMN06111958) | human gut metagenome | biome: human gut; feature: ankylosing spondylitis patient; material: healthy_person | host: Homo sapiens | place: China:Hangzhou...
CGCCTTTCTTCCACATTTCCGCATCGAACACCCGGAAATTGCCGAACGGGATATTCGAGGCGATAACATCGAAGCTCCGTAACTTATGGCACATCAGCCATGAGGGTCTGGAGTTAGAGGATCCGGCAAACGAGCCAAACTATGATCACCTTCTGGTATTGAGCACTACTCCTGAGAAAGCTCCAGACGAGCCAGAATATGTAACCATGACCTTCGAGAAGGGTGTTCCAACCAGCATCAATGGCGAGAAGATGAAGGTGGCTGACATCATCCGTAAGTTAAATACCTTAGGCGGCAAACACGGCATCGGTATTGTAGACATCGTAGAGAACCGCGTTGTCGGCATGAAATCCCGTGGCGTTTACGAGACTCCTGGCGGAACCATCTTAATGGAGGCTCACAAACAGTTAGAGGAGCTGGTTCTTGACCGCGCTACCATGGAAGTCAAGAAAGAGATGGGTGATAAACTGGCTCAGGTTGTATACGAGGGCAAATGGTTCACTCCTCTGCGCGAGGCGATCCAGGCATTCGTAACCTCTACCCAGGAATATGTAACCGGCGAAGTTAAATTCAAATTATACAAAGGCAACATCATCAAAGCCGGAACAACTTCTCCATACTCCTTATACAGCGAGTCCCTGGCTTCCTTCACCACCGGTGATCTGTATGATCATCACGATGCAGATGGCTTCATCACTCTGTTCGGCCTTCCATTAAAGGTTCGTGCGATGAAAATGCAGGAGTTAAAGAAAAACAACACCAGCACCAACTAATCAAACGTAATCGGACAGATTTTCTCAAATGGAATTTTCAGACCTGTGAAAACGGTTTTTAAGACTGTTTTCACAGGTCTTTCTCTTGACAAACAATTTTTTGCTTGCTACTCTTGGTAATGGAAATGAAAATGAAAAGAGGTTTTTCTTATGCATATGATCGACAGAAACAGTCCCTGCTGGTGTGGCAGCGGACGCAAATACAAAAAATGTCATTATGATTTTGACGAGAAGCTGATGGCTTATGAGCACAGGGGCTGCATCGTTCCGGAACACAACATGATCAAAACTCCGGAGCAGATCGAGAAGATCAAAGCAAGCGCCCAGGTCAACATCGCAGTCCTGGACTACGTGGCAGAACACATCAAAGAAGGGGTTACCACAGAGGACATCGACCGCTGGGTTTACGAGGAGACCACCAGACGAGGCGCTATCCCGGCTCCATTAAACTATGAAGGTTTCCCAAAGAGTGTCTGCACCTCCATCGATGAGGTAGTCTGCCACGGAATCCCGGATCCAAAGCGGGTATTAAAAAACGGTGACATCATCAATGTGGACTGTTCCACCATCTTAAACGGCTACTACTCCGACTCCTCCCGTATGTTCTGCATCGGCGACGTCTCCCCTGAGAAAAAACGCCTGGTTGAGATCGCCCGCCAGAGCCTGGAAGTGGGCTTAAAAGAGGTAAAACCCTGGAATTTCTTAGGTGATATGGGTTCCGCCATCCACAATTTTGTTCGGGAAAACGGTTACAGTGTTGTCCGGGAAATCGGCGGCCACGGCATTGGCTTAGAATTCCATGAGGAACCATGGGTCAGCTATGTTTCTGAAAAAGGAACCGAGATGCTGATGGTTCCTGGCATGATGTTCACCATCGAGCCGATGATCAACATGGGAGAACCAGATGTGTTCGTTGACGAGGATGATGACTGGACCGTCTACACCGAAGACGGCCTCCCATCCGCCCAGTGGGAGATCCAGGTCCTGGTTACCGAGGACGGATACGAGATCATCTCTTACTGATTTTTCTTGTAAAAAAGGGCGTGTGAAAAAATGAGAAATCATTTTTTCACACGCCCTCGCGCCGAGCGCGGTCGCTTGCGACATATTTCTTCTTCGCGCAGTGCGATCCTGCGGAGCGCTTTTCAATTACCTAATCCCACACAGGGAACATTCCAGTGGTCTCCATTCTCACTCTATTCCGGTTTTCTCTCCCAATGCCAATACAGCATTTCTCACACATTCCGGACATGGACATAATGGAACTCCTGTCTCCATTCCCTTTAAATCCTTACAGATCGTTCCACCGCATCTTTGCTGGAAATCCGATAAGATCTCCCTGGAATATCGTGGTGTTCCTTTGCCCGCTGTCAGATCCCCGGCAACTACAATTGCACCGATCAATGCCCCACAGGTACTCTCCATGCATCCCATGCCTGCTGCAAATCCTGCTGTCAATTTCATCAGTTCTTCAGAATTCACCGGAAGCTTGTCCTCAAATGCCTTTAATACGGCCTGTGTGCAGTTGCACTGTCCTGTTGCCTTTAATTCTGCCGCATATTCGGCACGTTCTTCAATCGTCATAATCATTCTCCTCTGTATTTTTTCGTATATCATGTTCTCCACTCAACCACATCCAAATAAGCCTTTCTTGGTCTTGCCAGAAGCCACAATAAACTTCCATGGCTGACGGTTCTTTGAGGATGGTGTCATCATCCCCGCCTGCAAGATCCGTTCAATCAGTTCTTTCGCTACTGGAATATTCTTCCTCATTGGCTCTTTGGAATTAAGTCTTACACTCAGGTACATATTTTTTCCCTTTTTTCCATACCCTTATATCAAAAAAAGGATTTTCACTGCCTATGCTTTTTCTCAAAGATTTTTTCTTAAAACTGATCCAGGGAATCGTCATCGGTATCGGCGCTGTGCTTCCAGGGATCTCTGGCGGTGTCTTAAGCGTGGTGTTCGGCGTCTATCAGCCCATCATGGAATTCTTAGCTGATCCGGTCTCCTGTCTGAAAAGCCATCTTCCGGTTCTGTTTCCGGTTTTTCTCGGATATGGGATCGGCTTTCTTGGCGTGGCCAATCTGCTGGCCTTTCTTCTGGAGAAGCATTCCGCTTTTTCCATCTGCTTCTTCCTCGGACTGATCTTCGGTACTGTTCCTTCTCTTTTTCATCAGGCCAGGGAACAGGGAGACGAAAAGGGCAGCACCTGCGCTTTCTTCTTGTGCATGCTGATTGTATTTGCCCTGCTTTGTCTCCTAAAAACCATGTCTGTCCAGATCCCACTGGGAACCCCTGCTTTCTTCTTCTGCGGCTTCTGCCTGGCTCTCAGCATCATCGCCCCAGGAATGAGCTCTTCTGCCCTTTTAATGCCTCTTGGCCTGTATACGCCCTTTCTCTATGGAATCGGACATCTGTCTCCTGCTGTCCTGATTCCCGCAGGGATCAGCGCAGTTTTCACCATCATTCTCCTATCAAAAGCGATCAACTACCTGTTTCACCATCACTATAGTCTGACTTTCCACGGGATCATCGGCATCCTTCTGGCCTCCGCAGTCATGACCATTCCCTTTGGCAGTTTTTTCTCCTCTGCCCGTCAATGCCTGGGGAATCTGCTGTGTCTTTTCCTTGGCATCGCCGCTTCCCGCCTCTGCGGAATCCTGACTCCTACTCCGACTTAATTCCCATTTTCTAAGATCATCGGATCTTTCCGCAATTCTTCTCCTCCAGCGCTTTAATGGCATGAAACGCAAATTCGTTAAATGGGACTTCGATTCCCAGTTCCTTTCCCATGCGGATCAACGTGCCAGAAAACATATCGATCTCTGTCGGACGATGGGCATCCAGATCCTGTAATGTCGAATATCTGGCGTCCGGCAAAATCCCACTGTTTCTGGCTGCTGGTGCATCTGCATCGTGAATGTCAATGCCCTTCGCCTCCGCTACCGCGACCACCTCCAGACGCATACGTTCACTGATATATGCCACGTGTTCACTGTCTGTATAAGCCCCCTGCCCGCAGTTAATGATCGCCTGAGGCAGATTTTTACTGATATTTAAGGAAAATTTATACCAGAGATCCTGCATTACATTCTGGCAGACCCGGTAATGGACACCACTTCCATCCAATAGCCGGCACAGTGCTTTCACCCGCTCACTGACACAGCAATCTTTCTCACCGAAGAAAACGCCTGCCGTCTTCTCGGGATCATAACGGATCTGGTTGCCGGTTCTCTGGGAAGCAATCTTCATCAGGGAATAAACCATATGTTCCATACCAATCCGTTTTCCGATGATCTCTTCACTATCCACACCATTTAACAGGCTCATTACCACCGTATGGCTGTCTGTCATGGTCTCGATCCAAGGAAGGATCTTCTCCAAACCGCCATATTTCACCGACACCAGGATCAGATCTGCTCCCACTGCCTCCTCAGGTGCCTTCACACATGGGAAAAACTGCTGTCCGTTGATCCACAGTCCTTCTCGCTCCAGCCGTTCCTTTCTCTCTCCCTCTGCGATCACCCACAGATTTTCTCCTAATTTTTCCTTTAAACCTGCCACAAAATAGCAGCCAACCGCACCGGCTCCGATCAGTGCAACCGTCTTTATCTCCATTTTCTATCTCCTCCAGATATCTTCTGCTTGTGTAACATTTCCGTGGATTCGCATCGTTGAAATGGAATAGTGCCACGGCCTGTGACACTATTTACTCCAGTTCCACATTCTGTATCTTAGCATAACACATCCAGAGGACTTCCTACAATCCCAAAATCCTCACTTGACTTTTTCCTTTATCCTATCTAAGATTAATCGTATACAAAATATGATACCAGGGTCAAAAGGTCAGAAGTTCGATGCAAGCTTGCTTGCAGGAGAATTTTTGACCTTGGGACCCGCCAAAAACATGAGTAAGTAGCCATTTTTCAAAGGAAAATGAGCGAATTACGAATGTTTTTGAGAATTGCGGAAGCACGCAGTGCGGAGCAATCCGGTATCAGAGGGGTCAAAAGCTTTTGACCCCAACATCAAACTATACGAAAGGAAGCTTTCCGTCATGACAAAAGATATGACGACCGGAAAGATTATGCCTCTTCTGGTCAAATTTACGATTCCGCTGGTTCTTGGCAACTTGTTCCAGCTCACTTACAATGCCGTAGACAGTATCATTGTCGGTCATTTTGTCGGCAAAGAAGCACTGGCTGCCGTTGGTATCTGCAACCCCATCAGTACCCTGATGATCCTGTTTTTAAATGGCCTGTGCATGGGTGCCAGCATCTTAATGGGTATGCAGTATGGTGCCAGGGAGTATGATACCTTACACCGGCAGATCAGTACCACCATGCTTTCCGGTGTAATTTTTTCTGTATTTTTAACCCTGATCTGCGTTATTTTCGCAGTCCCGATCCTTCATCTGATGCAGGTGGACCCGTCCATTATGGTGATGACCACCCAGTATCTGCGGATCATTTTTGTGGGACTGGTCTTTACCTTTTTATATAACTTCTTTTCCAGCACCTTACGGGCACTGGGTGACAGTAATTCGCCACTTTACTTCCTGATCATCAGCGCCATATTAAACATCTTTGGTGATCTGTTTTTTGTAGTTGTCCTGCACGCCGGAAGCAATGGATGTGCGGTTTCTACTGTGATCAGTGAGGTACTCTGCTGCCTGTTCTGTATCATTTACATCCAGAAAAAAGTGCCGATCCTGCGCCTTGGAAAGAAATGGATGGTATTTGACTCTTCCTTATTAAAAAAGACCATCGCTTACGGCTGGGCATCCGCCATGCAGCAGGCAACCGTCCAGCTGGGAAAGCTCGGAATCCAGGCCATCGTCAACACCATGGGTGTCTCTGTGGCTGCTGCATTTGCGGTTGTCAACCGGATCGATGATTTCGCCTACACACCGGAGCAGAATATCGCCCACGCCATGACCGCGCTGATGGCACAGAATAAAGGCGCCGGCAAAAAGGACCGTATGCGGGAAGGCTTCCGGTGCGGACTGGTGCTGGAGACTATTTACGGTATCACAGTCTTTATCGTCTGCTTTGTATTCGCAAGACATCTGATGATGTTGTTTGTAAAAGATGAGGAAGTAATCAGTCATGGTGTTACCTACCTGCACCTGATCTCCGTAATGTACATTCTCCCGGCATTTACCAACGGTATCCAGGGCTTCTTCCGTGGTATCGGTGATCTGAAGATCACCCTGATCAGCAGCTTTATCAACATGGGAGTCCGGGTTCTAGCTGCAGCTCCACTGGTTCTGATCATGCACCTTGGCATCGAGGCTCTTCCATTCTCCTATCTGGCCGGCTGGGTCGGAATGCTGGTGGCGGAGTTACCGTTGCTGATCAAAACCTACCGAAAGCAGGATTAAGCCAAGTTCTGAATTTTCTGAACAGTTGCAAAAATTTCAACATAACTAACATCTCGTGAAATAATAATGGCTGACCAAGACATTTATCCGCCTGGTCAGCCATTTTTCATTTATGAACATTCTATCTTCTATTTTCCCAAATGCCAGATCTCCTCATTATACTGTGCGATGGTCCGGTCACTGGAGAACATTCCTGCCTTGGCGATATTTACCAGGCATTTCTTTCTCCATCCCACAGGATTTACCGCATAATCAGCCAACGCCTGCCCTTTTCTTACCACATAAGCATTGAAATCCGGCAACGTCTGGAACCAGTCTTTGCTGATCAGTTCATGATGCAGACGGGTCAGATTTTCTTTCTGTCCGACGTTCATCATCTCATCCCCGATCAGGAAATCTACTGCCCGGCGGATATTGGGATCCCCCTCATACCACTGCTTCGCGCAGTAATCAGCTGCCTCATAGCGGTGGATCACCTGATCTGAGGTCTGACCAAATATATAGATGTTGTCACTGCCTACCTGCTCACTGATCTCCACATTGGCTCCATCCATGGTTCCTAATGTCAGTGCCCCGTTCAGCATAAACTTCATATTGCCGGTACCGGATGCCTCTTTGGATGCCAGACTGATCTGCTCAGACAGGTCGCAGGCCGGAATCATCTTCTCTGCTGCTGTCACATTGTAATTCTCCACAAATACCACCTGCAGCCATCTGGACACCTCCGGATCTGCAGCGATGACCTTTGATACGGTCAGTAATGCGTGGATAATGTCCTTGGCAATGATATAGGCCGGCGCTGCTTTTGCTCCGAAAATGCTTACCATCGGTGCAGCCGGCAGATGTCCTGCCTTGATCTCATAGTACTGATGGATCAGATAAAGCAGGTTCAGCTGCTGACGCTTATACTCATGTAACCGTTTGGACTGGATATCATACAGCGCATCTGTGGAAATCTTTACCTTCTGGGTCTCCCAGAGCCAGTCTGCCAGCGCCTGCTTATTCTCCTTTTTTATCCTTGTTAACTCTTCTAACACCTTCTCGTCATTTTCGTATGCAAGAAGTTTTTCTAACTCGTTGGAATCTTTCTTAAAACCGGTTCCGATCCACTTTTCCAGAGCCTCTGTCAGCAACGGATCACACTCCATCAGCCAGCGGCGGAAGGTGATTCCATTGGTCTTGTTGTTGAATTTTTCCGGGTACAGCTCATAAAATCCGTGTAACTCAGACTCTTTTAAAATCTCCGTATGCAGAGCTGCCACGCCATTGGTGGAATGGGTAAAATGAATGTCCATATGAGCCATATGCACCCGATCATCTTTGTCAATGATCGCCAGTTTTTCATCCTTAGAACGGCTTCTGGCTAATTGATCCAGTTCTTCGATCACCGGCATCAGCTGCGGAACCACATCATCCAGATACTCTCTCGGCCATTTTTCCAGTGCCTCCGCCAGAATGGTGTGGTTGGTATACGCACAGGTATCGGTGACAATCTTTACCGCCTCTTTAAATTTGATCCCCTTCTTTGCCAACAGGCGGATCAGTTCCGGAATTACCATACTTGGATGGGTGTCATTGATCTGAATCGCCGCATAATCTGCCAGATCGTGAAGCTTGCATCCCCTGGCCACACTCTCCTCCAGGATCAGCTGTGCTCCTGCAGAAACCATCAGATACTGCTGGTAAATACGCAGTCTCCGCCCAGCCTCGTCTGAATCATCCGGGTATAAAAACAATGTTAAATTCTTATCAATTTTAGTCTTATCAAATAAAATGCCGTCATGGACAATGGTCTCATCAATCGTATCCAGATCAAACAGGTTCAGCGTGTTGGTACGTCCCTCATATCCGGTCACTGCCAGTTTATAGAGTCGTGCCTGGTAAGTCCTGCCTGCCAGTTCTACCGGATAAACCGTGTCTGTTTTCTCTGCCCAGCTATGCTCTGAAAGCCATGGATCAGGCAATTCATTCTGCACGCCGCCTTGAAAAGACTGATGGAACAGGCCATAATGATACCGGAGGCCAACACCGTCTCCCGGGAGATTTAAGGTTGCCAGGGAATCCAGGAAACAGGCTGCCAGACGTCCCAGTCCTCCATTGCCCAGGGATGGCTCCGGTTCTACCTCCTCGATATCAGACATTTTTTTGCCTGCTGCCTCTAACGCCGCCTTCACAGGATCATAAAGTCCTAAATTGATCAGGTTGTTGGAAAGAAGCTTTCCGATCAGAAATTCTGCACTGATATAATACAGCTTTCTGCCTTTCACCGGTGTCTTGCGGGCCTCGCTCTCCTTTTCCACCATCTTTAAAAGCGCCAGATAAATCTCCTGGTCCGTACATGTACTTAAAGCTTTCTTTGTCTCTGTCTCCAGGATCTCTTTGATCTGCTCTACAGTTTTATTCATAAAAGCCTCCTCATCATCGATTTTCTATTGCTTCTCTTTTCGTATTGATTCCTTTTATAGTTTATGGTATACCACACAAAACATGTCAATTTCTTGCAATATTCCATTGAAATATGGTACAATCCTATCATCATGAGGTGACTTTTATGAAAAAACAGACATTTTTACAGGAAATCCGCAAGCATGGCGCTGATCGCTTTCCTTTCAATATTTATCCATGCACGATTCCCAGAGATTTTTTTACCGTTCCGCTTCACTGGCATGCCAGCATGGAACTGATTTTTGTAAAAAAAGGGACTGGCATCATCCAGTCCGGCTTAACTTCCAACATCGCAAATGCCAGGGATATTTTTCTCTTTGTTCCCGGTACGCTTCATGCCCTCAAACGCTTCGAAGACCATGTGATGGAATACGAAAATATCATCTTTGATCTGGAACTCTTAGGCGGTTCCAGCGACCTGTGCGCGGAGCGGTATCTTCTGCCTCTTCAAAGCGGCAGACTGCCTCTTCCGGATTGTCTTCATCCTGACAGTCCCTGCTACCAGACTGCTTCCTCCTGTTTAAAAGAGGCCGAAGAAGCCAATCGTCTGAAGCTGCCCGGATACGAACTGGCCATCAAAGGCGCGCTCCTCCGTTTTCTCTCCATCCTGATCGCGCAATACAGTCAGACTGCTGCAGCTGTTTCTGATACCAGAGATACCCGCCGCCTGAAGCTGGTTCTTCAGCTGATTACCGACCATTTTTCGGAAAATCTCTCTGTGGAAGCTGCTGCTGCCGTCTGCCAGTGCAGCTCCAGTCATTTTATGCGATGGTTCAAGACCATGACCGGCCAGGGCTTCACCGCCTTCTTAAACGAACACCGGTTAAATGTAGCTGCTGACCGTCTGCGTACAACCGACGATACGGTCCTTTCGATCGCCGGACAATGTGGTTTTGACAACCTTTCTTACTTTAACCGGGCTTTCAAAAAACGATATGGCATGACGCCACGGGAATACCGAAGGTTGAAATGACAGCGCCCAGACAATAGCAGCCAGATCGCCTGCCGTATAAGAAAGAATGTGCCTTGGCACATTCTCGCGCCGAGCGCGGTCGCTTGCGACATATTTCTTCTTCGCGCGAGTGTGCATCCCGCGGAGCGTTTTTGTGTCATAGGACGAAGTTTCCTATGACATAAAAGAAAGGACTTTTAGACATAACGGGATGTCCAAAAGCCCTTCATGAAGTTATTTTCTTCTATATACTATTTTGTCTGCACAACTCCGTTCACGATCCAAGCGCCATCTGCATTAACAGAGCTTCCTTCAATCACGGTATTTTTCAACAGTTTTCCTCTGTATCCGTCAGAAACCGGATTGAAATAATAGCACCTCTTTACGCCATTGGCATCTGGAATCCATACCCAGCCAGTCATCATCTGTCCTGCTTCATCGAACCGGAACCAGTCAAAGGCGGACTGGCCTGCTGCAGTGCTGGCGTATGGGTTGACTACGGCTGCCCACTGATTTTTGTAGTCTTTTCCAGTGTTGTCCTTGAACCCCCCCTTCATTATTTGTTATAAAAATCATGCAACGCATCTATTTCCTGTTTCATACGCTCTACCACATTTTCAGGTGCTAATATCTTTACACCAGTTCCGAGTGCAAACACCCAGCCGAAGAACTGACTGCTGATTGCAACATTCACATTTACTTCTTCCCCTCCGAACATCCCAAAGTTCTTTTTTGCATAGGAGGCAAGGTTAAACTGTTTGAAATGCTCTCTGCCCTCTCTTTTTTCTTCCATTATCGACAATTTCCGCATTTTATCGACACGATAATGCTTGATTTTCTCTGCCTGTGCATCATATCCAACCAGATAATGATTTTCATCATCCCATGTCAATGCCCATGGATTGATTTTATAAAACTGTCCGTTATGACGCATTTCCATTTTCTTCTTGGTATTCCATTGGAAATATTGAAACTGTATCATCCGATTGTTGGCGATTGCTGAATGTATCGCATCCACATTGTAGTAAATACACTCATTCATAGGTCGAACTTTTTTAATTTGCTCATCTTTTTCGTATTTCTCAACACTCATTATCTAAGTTCAAGGGAACTGGAAATATAAAAATGGAAGTCTTGCTCCTTGCAGTATTCTTTTATTTTTTGAATCAGTTTTTGATTAGTTGCATATTCCAACAGATACACTTCCACCCCATCCGCCTTGCACGTTTCCAAATATTTGCAGAAATAATCTCTCGTCTCGCTCGTTTGCTCACGAAAAGTTCCGCTATCAAAATCAATACTGCTCCATACTGATTCCTGATTTACACCTGTCATAATCTGATCAATCGCCCCATAGCGTTCCCTATATTCCGCCACATAAGTATCTCCACCGTTGATGATGACCGTTTTTCCAAACGTCATCATGTTTTGTAGAATCGCTGTAATGCCTTCAAAAATACTCTCGTGCGGATCGTAATCATATACATCACAATTATCTATAAAGAATCCGTCAACACCTTTTTCATATAGTTCCTGAGAAAGCTGTCCTATAAACTTCTGCCGGTCTGGGTTCGCTACATCTACCCATTCTTCTTCCTCCCAGTTCTCATACTCACCGATTGCCAGTTCCGCATAGGTTGTATAGTACTCCCTGAAGTTTTCAATCGACCCAATATTTAGATATGTATATACGACTGTTCCATTTTGATGGAGCAATTCAATATCCCTTTTTGTAAAATACTGTGCATCAATTACAATCGTTTCATACATTTTAAATCGTTCCAAAGATGAGGCGTCCGCATTTAAAAACACCCCATAATCGTTTTTCTCAAATTCCTTTGCCTGATTGGCTTTCACAAAAAAACATCCACCAATAAACATTAGAACAAATAATACAGCCAAGGCTGCTGGTTGTTTGATCCTCTTCCCGCACAATGCCTCCCATATCCTTTCGGTGATTCTCGTTTTTTCCTCATGACTATCACATGTTACACATTGATGATTATGATTTCCCAGATTTGTTGCTCAATTTGTATTCAAATTATACCATAAAACTTGTGAACAGTTCTACCGTCATTTTGGAATATATGAGAAAAGTCCGAACGTCATGGATAACAAATGCTCCTTAAAGTTCCATATTCTTTTTTCTGATAGATACGTTCCGTTTTTTCTCTGCTTCCCTGACTTGCTTTTGCATTTCTTTCAGCTTCTCCTGAATAGATACTCTTGCCTGCTCCCGAATCAGCTCCTTTGCTTTTGCCTTATTCTTCGGTTCATTCAGGGCAGAAATGATATTGCCAAGAAAAACCTGAGATGCTTTCTCAAGTCGGGAAACAATCACATTTACAACTTTGGAAGCAACCGATTTGGAACTGTCACTGAGCTTTATTTATACACCATCATAGACATTGAATTTCGTCCTCTCTGCGTCAATATGCTCACTGTTCTCAACATCAAATCTGCGGTCATTATGTTTGGCATCATAAGTCCCATGCTTTCCCGACTTTCCATTATGTCTTGTTGCTTTCATTCAACTCTTCCTTCCTTTCTTTTTTTCTACAAAAAAAGACCAAGTAAATCTCTCTACTCAGTCTGTTAATAATAACAATATTTAGTTTTTCCCGAAGGGATTTGCAACGAAGTTGCTTAATCTTGTGAAGCTCTGCTACAAGCAATACCCAGTACTTAGTGGCGAAACGCCACTAACTGGGCAATGGTTGCACCCTTGAC
>ERZ856578.7014-NODE-7014-length-12255-cov-5.119642_pt1 | contig 12255 bp, 12 predicted proteins | sample MGYA00514384_ERZ856578 | MGnify/ENA primary metagenome ERZ856578 (study PRJEB29103, sample SAMN06111958) | human gut metagenome | biome: human gut; feature: ankylosing spondylitis patient; material: healthy_person | host: Homo sapiens | place: China:Hangzhou...
TTTTTTCAAGCAGAAGACGGCATACGAGATCGTTTCACGTGACTGGAGTTCAGACGTGTGCTCTTCCGATCTAGAATATAATCCGCTTTGGCCGCCAGCTTAACATGTGTCGGGAATCCGGCGCCGCCTGCACCGATAATCCCCGCATCCTTGATCATCTCTAACAATTCCATACCTGCCTCCATCTACATAATGATTTCTTTCGTGCAGCTTTTTGCAATTCCCAGCGGCGTCACAAACATGGGGTTTTTGGGGGGATAGGTCGGGATCCCGACGTACTTTTCCACAACATCTTCCACTCCGGTCAGGCAGCAGGTACCTCCGACCAGATAAATTTCTTCCACGTCATGCCCCGCAACACATCGTTTAATGATATCTGCCACTTTTTCAATCGTCGGTTTCAGAACCGGCAGCAATTCTTTGTGGTGTTTGGGCTCTCTTTTATAATGCTCCGCTTCTTCAAAATCCAAATGCAACGCACCAGCAACCACAAGCGTGAAATGAGTTCCGCCGGTAGGCTCATCGATCACCTCGGTCACCACACCGTCTTTCAGGATCGATATGCCGGTCGTTCCGCCGCCGACATCAACGACAGCGCCGTTTTTAATCTTCAGAATCGCATTGGCGGCCATGGGCTCATCCAACACCCGGGCCAATTCAACCCCTGCCGCCTGTACCACATTTTTAATTACGCCGGAATCCAAGGAGGCGGTTCCCGGTGGAATAGCAGCTGCAGCATAAAGCAGTTCCGTTCCAAGCTTTTCTCCATTTCCCGAACGATTCGAACTGCACCAATATAGTCCACAACCATACCGTCGCGAACGACATCCGCATACTGGTATGCACCGGCAACCGGCTGAAACTGTTCATTCAAAACAACGACGGCCACACAGGCAGTGCCAAGATCAACACCGTATAATATACCTGAGACTTTGCCACAATGGGGTGCTTTGTAACGTCCTCAAAGGTATCAATCAGCGCCTCACACTCCTGAAATCTCTCGTCGGCCGCCCTCATAATGCCTCCCTTTGGAATATTCAGCGAAGGGAAAATCCGCTGGTCAGTGTGCAGCTTCTCTTGCAGGCAAAATCACGTACGGTCGTAATACCTTCGCCCGTGACATTTGCAATCGTAAAACTTGCCATTTCCTCTCCGTTCAGGCCGATACCCGCCAGAGAGGAGCCGTTCTTAATAAAAACCGTCGTATTCATAATCTTTGCAGCCTTGCTCAACCGGTCGATGCACTGGGAGTGAACCATCGCCGTATGACGGTATCCCTGCTCCGTAAACAGTGCCGTTTCGAGGGCTTCCTCAAAGTCTGCCACCGCCACCAGCGGTACTACAGGCATCAAGCACTCCTCCAACACCAGCGGATGCTTGGCAAAGGTACGCACCACAACCAGCCGCACCGGGCGGTTGGGATGGATCCCCGCTTCCTCCAGGATATCCATGGCGCTCTTGCCTTCCATCTTACGGACCATCTTCATATCATGATTCAAGACCGTTTTGGTCAGTTGAAGCATCTCTGTTTCGTTGTCGATGTAATAAACGCCGTTTTCCTCCAGCTGTTTGACAAACGCGGGAACGATGGACTCTACCGCCACAATGCACTTCTCACTGATGCACATAATGTTGTTATCAAATGAAGCGCCGTCCGAAATATCTTTGGCTGCCTTGGCCAAATCCGCCGTCTCATCCACAATGGCTACCGGATTGGCAGGGCCACCGGCGATGACACGCTTCGGACTGCACAGCACATGACTCATCATCTTTCTGCCGCCGGTAGCTACCACCAGCGCCACATCGGGATGATTGATGATTTCTGTGAGAAGATCATTGCGGGATTCCGGCAATGTTACCACCAGGTTTTGAATGCCGCAGGCTTCCTCGATAGCCTCGTTGATCTTCTCCGTCAGGAACTGTGAAGTTTCCATGCAGCGGGGATTGGGAATGCTGATCACAGAATTGCCCGCGGCCAGCATGCTGATCACATTGTTGATCATCGTTGCACACGGATTGGTCGCAGGGTAAATCGCGAGAACAACGCCGTAAGGAGCCTGCTCGTGCAGCGTCATGCCATGGTCGCCAGTGACAACTTCGGAGAGCAGATCTTCCACACCGGGCGTTTTATCCAGGGCCAAAACCAATTTAATGATCTTGTCGCGGACATTGCCCATGCATGTTTCTGCATACTCCCGCTCTGCGATCTCCTGAAGATAAGGACGCAGCTTGACCCGGATGGCGGCAATAACATCCCGCCTACAGTTCAGGCTCCGGGAGGAATACTCCTCAAAGGCCTGCAAAGAGGCACACACGGCCAAATTCACGATATGTATCTGCTTATCCTGCGCATTGTAATCCATAGCTGTGCCTCCATTTACTCCTCAACGATCCGAATACCGAATTTCTCCACATACTCTTTTGCAAGAGCTGTCAGAACATCTCCGGCATGAATCTGAAATTCTCCGCCTTGCGGAACATCCCGCAGATCCTGCATGGTAATAAACCTCGCTTTGCTCTGCGGTTTCACTTCTGCTTTGACATTTTTGAAATGCTGGTTACAGGAATCCTCATCTTCCACAAAACATATCCCATAAGATTTCACATCTTGATAATAGGAAAGAATCTTCTTCCGATATGCCGCCGGCTCTTTTCCGGTGAACATCGGATTCTCTTTCTTCATGTACACACGAAGTCCGCCCTCGATGCACCGTCTGATCCAGCCGCTTTCAAAATCCTCCGAAAGGCACAGTGCTGTTTTGATCACACGATCCCGGCACGGTATCGGGAAGATCGTTATGGATCCCTCCGCGGGAGCATGCAAGTCGCCGTAAACGGCGACTGTGCATGCTCCCACATTGGAAAAACGTTCTTCATTCGCATCCCGCTCCGGCAGAACAATCACTCTCTGGTACTTGCCCTCGGCAGCCTTCAGCATCGGCATGTACTGGCTGTCCTGGCAATTCTGCCAACCTTTCGGGAATATGAAATATGCTTTTGGCAAAGATGATGAATCCATATTCGAAGTCAGTGATTCTCCCTCGCTGACGCGGCGAAGAACCTCCCGGATGATCTGTCGAATCTGTTGCTCATCCATTGCCGTTCACCTTTCTCAGCCTAAGCTTTTCTGCTTGCAGATACGCCGTTATTCGGACTTGCCCGCTCCGGTGTAGCCGCCGCCGTTAGGCTTGGAAGGCAAAATATTCTCGACCTCAACATGGGGTCTGGGGATGACATGGACGCCAATCAGTTCGCCAATGCGCTGAGCTGCTGCTGCGCCGGCATCCGTTGCCGCCTTCACTGCGCCCACGTCGCCGCGTACCATAACCGTCACAAGGCCGCCGCCCACGTGCACCTTTCCAATCAGCGTTACGTTGGCCGCCTTGACCATCGCATCCGCCGCTTCAATCGATCCGATCAGACCTTTGGTCTCGATCATTCCCAATGCTTCTGATGTCATTGCTCTTTACCTCCATTTATATTCGTTTTGCTTGTTTGCTTCTCTCAGCCTCCGACCACGCAGTTCAGCCCATGGCTCAGAACCACCTGCCGGAAAACCTCCGCCTCGTCCCGTGGGAGAGACTTGATCTCATAACCCATCGTGTATGCCTTGCCCAGCATCTCATACTTACTTTCTCCCAGCGTGTGGTACGGCAGCACATGCACCGTATCCACCCCAAGGGATTTCGCAAATTCTGCTATCCGGTGGAATTCCTCTTCAAATGCATTCACCGTCGGGATTGTCGGCACACGGATAATCACCTGGTTGGCTATCTTCACGATCTTCGCCGCGTTCTTCCGGATCTTCTCATTGCTCACGCCGGTTACCCGCTTGTGTACCTCCGGATCCGTGGACTTGCAGTCCATCAGCACCAGATCCACATACGGGATCACAGCCTCAATCGCCTCATCCGTTCCATACGCCGTCGTTTCAATCGCTGTATCCCAACCCTGCGCCTTGCACGCTTTCAGCAATTCCCGGGCAAACCGCCACTGTGTCAGCGGTTCTCCTCCTGACAGCGTTACTCCGCCGCCCGATTTCCGGAAATAATGCGCATCGCGCCGCAGCACCTGGATGATCTCGTTTACGCTCATCACTTCGCCTTTCAGCGTCAGTGCTCCCGTCGGGCATACGTTCACGCATTCTCCGCACCCGATGCACTTGCTCCGGTCCACCCAGCTCAGATTTTCCGGCCCAATTGCACCCTGCCGGCACGCCTTCATGCATTTCCCGCACCCGATGCATTTCTTCTGGTCATACATCACATCCGGTTCGATCCGCTGCGATTCCGGATTGCAGCACCACAGGCAGGAGAGCGGACAGCCCTTCAAGAACACGATCGATCGAATCCCCGGGCCGTCATTTACCGAAAAGCGCTGGATATCAAATACGACACCCTTCTCCTGGTAATTTACAGTTGCCACGGTACTTTACCTCCTGCTCCCTTCGCTTTTTTTCGCTGATCAGAACTCCATCTCCGTACGTGCGATAATGTTGTCCTGCGTCTCTTTCGCCAGCTTCGTGAAGTGAGCGCTGTAACCGGCCACGCGAATGACCAGATCCTTGTGCTTGTCGGGGTTGTTCTGTGCATCGATCAGCGTGTTGCGATCCACCACGTTGAACTGAACATGCATACCCTTGCGCTCGAAGTAGCTCCGGATCAGGGACGCCATGTTCTTGATACCCTTGTCGCCTGCCAGTGCAGAGGGCAGGAACTTCATGTTGTACAGCGTACCGTTACTGGCCAGTGCATGGTCCAGCTTCGACACGGAGTTTGCTGCCGCCGTGGGGCCGTGCGTATCGTAGCCGGCACGGGGAGACACGCCGTCCGCGATGGGCGTCTTTGCCAGACGGCCCGTCGGCAGTGCCATTACGTCCTTACCATACAGCACGTTCGCGGAAACAGGATACATACCTGCCTGGAACTTGCCGCCGCGCGCGTTCGTGTACTTCTCCACCTGCTCGCAGTAGATCTCGCCGCAGCGCACTGCATACTTGTCGATCTCGTCGATATCGTTGCCGAAACCGGGCGTATTGCGCATGATCGTCAGCATCTCTTCCCAACGGGCATTCGGAATGATCTGCTTGAAGCCGCCGCCCTGGCTCTGGCCCTGGCCCTGGCATGCATTGCTGCTGCCCGTCTTCAGCAGTTCGCCCAGATTGTCCACGCTGCCGCCGCTCAGCAGTGCCTTCACCGCTGCATAGATCTGGTCTTCCGTATTGTTGTAACGGCCTGCCACGCAGTCTGCCACTGCTCCGGCGCCGCCCGCCTTCGGCTCGTTCACCAGGTTCATGCTCTCCAGGGACATGTTGCCCACAGAGTACTTCGGATCGCCCGCTGCTGCAGAGATCGGCTGAGAACCGATAGCAGGGATCGGATAGCCAAAGTTGTTCTCCAGCGCTTCCTTCAGCTCTGCCAACGTGAACTTATGATCTTCGAACACGTTCTTCTGGATCGAGTACAGGCAGTCGCCCGCGTCGATGATTCCGACGCCCTGGGGTCCGGAGAAGTTCCAGATTGCGCCGCCTTCCTGTACCGACTTACCCTTTTCGATGCAGCCTTCGATCAGGCCGGACTCGAAGGGCAGAGGCACCAGGTCGCCATGCGCCGTGTCGATGCAGTTGTCTGCTTCCACCATGTTCCGCACGAAGAATTCCATCTGCTTCTCGAACGCGTTGATGAAGTCCTCGATGCAGGTGAACTCCGTAATCTCGCCCGTCTTCGGTCCGATCTGGTCGCCGAATGCACGGCCGTTGTTCAGCGTGATATCCATAACCTTTGCCACGTTGAACGCGCAGGCGTCATGCCAGCCGTCGTACTTGTGCGCAATATCGGGCTCCACGCAGCCGGAGGGGTTGTAGGTACGTGCCACACGCAGCGGGATGCCGCGGTTTACCATCGCGGGGATGATAACTTCATCGTTGAACAGGTTCGGCATACCGTAACCCAGGCGGATAACCTCGATGTTACGATACAGGAACTCATCCGGCGTCTGGTTGCCGATACGGGATCCCACGGAAGGCATCGGCATACCCACGTGTGCCAGTGCATCCAGGCACATGTAGCTCATTTCGTTCGTCAGGTCGTTGCCCTCTTCGTCCGTGCCGCCCAATGCGATCAGCTCGAACATCTGGTAGCCTGCGAAAGCCTGGGCGGAAATGTCGTCGCGCACCTTGTTCTTGTCGTTGAACTTCACGAACAGGCAGTCCAGCAGTTCCTGGGCAAATTCCTTTGTGATGCTCTTATCATTGATGTAGTAGGGGTTCATGTAACGGTCGAACGGACCGGGCGAATAGCTGTGCGCGTTCGTCTCCAGGTTGATCAGGTTATGGACGAACCAGAAGGACTGCAGCGCTTCCCACCACGTCTCTGCGGGCTTCTCAGGAACCTTGTAGCAGTTCTTCGAAATCTGCTCCAGCTCCGCCTTACGCTGCGGGTTCATTTCCTTCGCTGCCATCTCCGCTGCCAGCTTGCCGTAGCGGTGTGCATGGTTGATTGCTGCCGTGTAGGTAATCAGCAGTGCCTTGTAGAACTGCAGCTGCTTGATCGCTTCCGGCTTTTTGCGGTCCACCTTGTTCATTGCTTCCAGAACTTCCTTGATGATGCCCTGGAAACCGATCTTCAGAACCTTCTCATAGTAGCAGCACACATGGCCTACGCCGGCATACATGTAGTTGCCTGCGTTGAACACTGCGTGCGTCTGGCATGCCTGGCACTCAGGGCTCATCAGAGACCACGCATAATCGCTCATCGTGTGGCCCTTCCAGTAGTCATCAAAGTGGCGCACCACTTCCTTGTCCTCTTCGGAAATGTCGAACTGGTCGCACGTTCTCGTCTGCATCGTCTCCAGCTCATTGGCCAGGTCTGCATAAGAGTACTCGATACCCACGTCCGAAGAACGCGGATGCACGCACGGAGAGCCTACGATCAGCTCTTCATCACGGATCACGATCGGCAGATTGTTGAACAGGTTCTCATCCACCTTCGCGCGGCGCATGATTGCCGTCATGCCTTCCGTTTCCTTGTACGTCTGTGTTACCAGCTGTGCGCGATACGTTTCCACCATCGGCCGCGCTTCCACGATCATCTTTTTCAGCCGCTTCACTCGGTCTGTCGGTTCCGTAAAGCCTTTCTCAATCATTGTCTCGTTCATGTACTTTCTTTGCCCTCCTCATGTTTTTTCCATTTGGTTTGCCAGTCATACATCCCTTCTGCCAATAAAAAAGGGCGCTTCACCAAGAGAGAAACACACTTCCCCGCGACAGAATATAAAAAAGCCCAAAAACTCAAAAAAGTTTTTGGACTTCGATGCCACTCATATCGCTGGCATACGCCATTGCATACCAGCCGCTATTTCATTTTTCCGACGGGAAATGTTCTCCCTTTGGTTATTATGAATGATAACAATTTCCCATGAACTTGTCAACGGGTTAAAAAAACTTTATGCAGTTTTCATAAAATCATGGTTTTCGGTTTAGTGGACTCGGAAAATTTTCAGCGCCAGACCCGCTTTACTTTTTCAGCCCGTTCCGGAAAGAGAAGCGTGTAGACGTCCCCTGATTGCTGCTGGTGACGGTAATATTACCCTTCAGACTCGACTTCACCAGGCTGTTCACCAGTTTCAATCCCAAACCGCCGCCCGCTTTTTTCACAGATTCCTGATCAAAACCACAGCCGTTGTCTTTCACCGTGATCCAGGAATACTGCTCCCCTTTCTCAATATCCAGAGCAATCTCACCCTCTTCGCAGCCGCCGAAAGCATATTTTATGCTGTTTTGAACCAATTCGTTCACAATCAGCGCCACCGTGGTGGCCACGCTGGCGGTCAGTTCCAGATCATCCCCGCTGATGTCGGCCCGGATATGGCACTGGCCCACGCTGTTGGTCTCCAGCGAGCCGTCCACCACACGCATGAGCATCGTTTTCAGGTTTACGCTGTCGGTTCCGGTATGGGCCAGCAAATCATGGGTTACGCTGATGCTTCGGACACGACTGATAATGGTTTTGGAAAACGTCTTAACCTCTTCGTTTTTCGTCTGTGCAGCTTCCAGCCCCACCAGGCTGATGATCGTCTGCAGATTGTTCTTCACACGGTGGTGTACTTCATTGACTGCAGCAATGCGGTAAGCGATCTCGTTCTCCATCTGCTGCACCTTGGTCTGATCCTGCAGGATAGCCACAATACCTTCGCAAATACCATCTTCCCAGAGGGTGCTGAGGCTTTCTTCAAAAATATAGTCGCCCAGACAGACCTTACCCCTAATCACGCTGCGGCCCATGACCACATCGCTCAGAGAGGTGTCCACCAACTGCAGCTCATCGTATTTTCGACCGACCACTGTCTCCCCGTATCCGAGCTCACGGTACACTTCCTCCATTCGGGCATTGGCAAAGGTGCAGGTGCCGCCCTGGTTGAACACCATAAGTCCGTCCTGCATATAAAAGACAATCTTGTCAATCTGTCCGTTCAGATAAACAGACTTTCCGCCCAGCGTATCCTTAATGCGTACCGGCTCCGTATCCACATTATGAGTGCTCGGATATTCATGGGTCAGCGCACCGATCACCTTGCGCCGCTCATTGTGGATGGGTGTGACCGTATGGCGGACCATGATGCTGCCCTTATCGATGATACCGATCAGGCCGCGGCTGGAAAGGCCATACTCCAGCGCCCGGTACACCGCCGGCTCATCCACTTTCTTTTCAATCTCTCCGATGATATTGCGCTGGTACAGATCGCAGTACGGGTGCCGGTACTGGGCAACCACCATGGATTCCCCGTTTTTGGTCAGCACATTAATATAGGTGTCTCCGCCTTCCAGGTTGCTGATATAAGGCAACGAATGGGACGCTTCCAGAAGGATGCGGATATCGTTATCATCCAGATCCGTGCAGGAACGGACCAGATCCACCAGCAATTTATCTCTTGCCTCCGGCGTTAGATCCTCCGCCATTCAAAACTCCTCCTCCCACGGTTTCGCAGGAAACCCTCTTCTGCTTACCACCCTCAGCCACCGTATGCTTTCAGCAGCGCCTTGGCGATCTCTACCATAGAATTGCCTTTATCCATAGCCAGTTTACGGATGTAGACATAAGCCTCTTTCTCCGTCATCTTACGCCGCTCCATCAGCAAACCCTTGGCCCGGTCGACATACTTCCGGTCATCCAGCGCCTCTTTGGTTTTATCGAATTCTTTCTCCATCTTTTTGATCTGGCGGTATTTATTGAGCGCGATTTCGATTGCGGGGATCAGCACATCCTCGTCCACCGGTTTGACGATATAACCCATCACATCGATATCCACCGCCTGTTTTGCAATGTCCTTGTCCCGATAAGCGGTCAAAATAATAATGAATCCCGCCAACTTTTCTTCATTGATCACCTTGGCCGCTTCCAGACCACTCAGAACCGGCATGCTGATATCCATAATCACAAAGTCGGGCCTTTGCTCGCGGCACACATTGATCGCATCCAGACCGTCCTCGGCCTCTCCAACCACTTCATAACCGTTATTTTCAAGGATCTCCCGGATATACATACGGATCAGGACTTCATCATCGACAACTACAACACGGTACACAGCAAATCCCCCTCAACTGCCTTTGATCCACGGATCATATCATTAATGTTAATATAGCAATTCCTGCAGCAGATATGCCAGCAAAAACCTTCCCTCGCCGCCTGTTTGCCGCCCTGTTGCCATACAGGGACAAAATAGTGATTCTGTCACAATAAACGTATTCTAAAACAGTATAATATTAGCACGAGTGTCGTTGTAAATCAATATTTTTCCTGTTTTTTACACGAATTAAGCAGGCCGTCAACGGAATCCATGTTTGCCGGCCCTTCTTTTCACACGCCTTTCCCTGTCGCTTTTTTTGAATCCAGCTCGAATCGCCGAACCGGCCCGGGTTCTGTATACGCCAATGCATCGGCAATCGGGCAAAATCACTATTTTGTCCGATGACACCAAATGCAGCCCCTCTGCTGTCCGGGCACGTTCCGCTCCGGCGGCAATGAAATAGAGCCGTGTGGTCTCCACCGAGCTGTGCCCCAGCACATCAGCCCATTTCGCTTCTCCCGGCGGAACCTTCCTATTCCGTTCTCCGGCACGCCGCCGGACACTGCCTCCGTCCTGCAAAAAAGACCGGCAGGCCTTTCTGCGCCCGCCGGTCTGTTCTGTTTTTTTCGGACTGGAACAATACGTTCCTGTCCCTCTTCCTGCTGCACTCTTTCAGAGCCATCCTGAAACCTTCATTCCCGCCACAGGTAGTCCATGAAACGGGGAACCTCCTGTTCCCAATCCGCCTCGCAGTGGGCGCCACCCACATGGAGGTAAGGATAGGTGCGCGCACCCTTCCGGGTCAATATCCGGCTGAACGTCAGATTGAGGTCCGTAGCACTGGCCAGGGACGCTTTGGTCGCGCATTCGGCACTGCCCCAGCTCAGGTATACCCGAGTGTCAGCATTTACCTCCGTCCCCTCTGCCTCTTCCAGAAGCTGATCAAAACAAAACCGGAAAGAAGAAGACAGGCACGCCGCCTTGGAAAACCAGCAGTTATAGCGCAGCACCGTAAACAGTGCCATCAGCCCGCCCATGGAACTGCCGCCCACGCCAGTAGCTTCCCGAAAGGGGATTGTGGGGTAAATGCGGTCCACATAGGGCTTCAATTCCCCCAGCGTCCAGTCCATCAACTCCGCGCCGCGGCCCCGGATAAAACCGCAGGGTGGGATTTCCATATCGTAGGGCGCATATTCAATCAGCCGGTTGTGCCCCTCTTTGTCACATTCGGGCGCCACGACGATGATGGGCTTTTCCCAGCGCGCCAAAAAGTCTGCCAGGCCCCAGCACTTACCGTAGGTCGCCCATTCGTCCCGAAACAGGTTATGCCCGTCAAACATATACAGTACGGGGTAAGCCGTCCGAGCCGTTTCAATCTCGTCGGGCAGCCAGACACGCACAACACGATCTTTCCCAAAAGGCGTGATATGCGCGGTGAATTGCTCCAGCATGGCGCATCCTCCTTTGCTGTGTTCAGCCGACGCGCTTAATGTCCAGATCCGATGTGGTGAGATCGGCTTTGTAGGGGTTGAAGCTCTCATTGAGCAGCGTCAGGCACGCATCAGCGTCCAGCACAAAGTACGAACCGCCATACACTGTTTTCGCCTCGCCGGGCAGCGTGGTAAAGTGGATGTTCTCTGTGCCGATATTCAGCGCCTGATTTCCGAACCATATCATGTTGCCCAGGGTCAAATTGTCGCTACTGGTAACATTTTCCGAAAAAATACGGGCAAATTCAGGAATTTTAATGACGCTCTGCAGGCTGAACAGCTTGTCCGCCACCGCCTTCAAAAATGCCTGCTGGGTCTTGATGCGGTCCAGATCCTGCATAGGATAGCCGCTGCCGTCGTTGTTGTGGCGGAAGCGCACCACCTCCATAGCCTCCTCGCCGTCCAAATGCTGCTGTCCGGCGCTGAAATGAATGTGCAGATTTTGGGCGGGGTCGTCATAGTTCATATTAATCGGCACTTCAAAATCAATGCCGTCAATCGCGTTCACCAGTTCGATAAAACCGTTCAGATCCACCGCAACATAAAAATCCACCGGAAAGCCCACAATTTTTTCCACCTGCTCCTGCACGGCATCGATGCCGCCGCGGTTGTAGGCGCTGTTGATTTTCTTCACGGTCCAGTCCTCATTCACCAGCGTATCCCGCGGAATACTGAGAACGTTGATCTCCTTGTTTTCCGTGTCCACTGCAGCCAGCATAATCGTATCCGATCCGCCGTTGCCGTCGTCCGTTCCGCACAGCAGCACGGTGTAGAACCCATCCTTGCGGCGGGAAACCGTGTTGGTTTCTCCCTCCAGCTGCTGCATCTGCGGTTGGTCTTCGATTTGGGGTTTTTTGATCAACCCGTCGGACACAACGATCAGGCCGGCCAGGCAAAAAATAACCACCACCAGCAGCAATACGATGCGGCGCTGTCTCCGCAGCCGGCGTCGCTTTGCCGCCATGGCTTTACTGTTTCTTCTGTTTCTGTTTCTTCTCATATCCTGCGGCATGGTTTCAAGGTCTCCCATCCAAGTGCTGTTATTGTGATATTAATTGTTTCATTATAACGAATCCGCGTCCCACTGACAAGTTATTTTCTAAAAATCCTGCATCGAAGTTGCATCAGGCTCCAGCGCAATTTTTTGCGCCAGTGCTTGCATTTTTTCCCTAATCGGCTACAATATAAAGTAAAATGGAAC
>ERZ856578.7015-NODE-7015-length-12253-cov-4.355453_pt1 | contig 12253 bp, 10 predicted proteins | sample MGYA00514384_ERZ856578 | MGnify/ENA primary metagenome ERZ856578 (study PRJEB29103, sample SAMN06111958) | human gut metagenome | biome: human gut; feature: ankylosing spondylitis patient; material: healthy_person | host: Homo sapiens | place: China:Hangzhou...
GATAGTTAGCGTAAGTGGCTAAAAGCTGTGTGAGCATCTCAGAGTAGTAGTGCAGGTAAAGGTTTGGCGATCAGGGCACGGAAATCCGCTTCAATCTGGCTTCTGTCCAGTTTCATAAATTGCTTCCTCCGTTTTTCTTCCAGTTCCAAACAGCTTTTCCGTTCCTGGCCTCATGTTGCACAGACACCGGCAATCAGCTGTTCTCCTTGTCCAGTTCATCATAGCACGCCTGATACGAAGAATCAAATGCTTCAAAATCCATTTTTTCTCCGATCTTCGGAATACTGCCTAAAAGCAGCTTTGTGTAGTCGTGCTTCGGATGGGAAAATATCTCATCTCTGGTTCCCTCTTCCACCACATGGCCACGATACATGACCATCACACGATCTGCAATGTGCTTGACCACACCAAGATCGTGAGAGATGAAAATATAGGAAATATTTAACTTCTGCTGAAGCTCCTTTAACAGATTGATGATCTTCGCCTGCACGGATACATCCAGCGCGGACACCGGCTCATCGCAGATGATGATCTCCGGCTTTAAGATGATGGCCCGGGCAATGCCGATCCGCTGGCGCTGTCCGCCGGAAAACTCATGCGGATAGCGGTCCGCAAAGTCCCGGTTCAGTCCGACCAGCTCCATGGTGTCCAGGATCAGTTTTTCCCGCTCTTCCTCTGTCTTATAGCAGTGCTCGATATCCACCGGTTCCCCGATGATATCCCGCACCGTCATACGCGGATTTAAGGAGCTGTAGGGATCCTGAAAGATCATCTTGATATTTCTGCGGGCTTTTTTCAGCTCCTCGCCCTTCAATTTCAGGAAATCCTGTCCCTTTAAGATGACCTCACCGGAAGTCGGCTCCGTCACGCGGATCAGGGATTTCACGGTGGTGGATTTTCCGCAGCCGCTCTCGCCTACAATGGCCAGCGTCTCACCGCGGTGCAGGGTAAAGCTGACGCCGTCCACGGATTTTACATATTCCTTTTCCCCGAACAGTCCCTTTCTTCCCACCATATAATATTTCTTTAAATTCTTTACCTGAAGGATCGTCTCACTCATGCCTGCGCTCCTCCCTTGCTTTGACTCTCAGTGTGTTTTTTATTGTCCTCATACAAAAAGCACCGCACCAGATGACCGCTGTTTTCCACGAGCTCCGGGCGTTCATTTCTGCACTGCTCAGTTGCGTGGGCACAGCGCGGGGAAAAGATACAGCCCTTTGGCAGATCATAAAGCATCGGTACATTGCCCGGAATGCTGAGCAGGGTGTCTTTTTCTTCATCAAGACGCGGGATGGCTGCCTGCAGTCCCTGGGTATAGGGGTGTTCCGGCTCCGTAAAGATTTTTTCCCCTTCGGCGTACTCTACCAGCTGGCCCGCATACATGACTGCAACGCGGTCTGCCATCTGGGAGATGACGCCCATATCATGACTGATGAAGATAACCGATGTGCCGGTCTCCTTCTGCAGACGGCGGATCAGTCCCAGGATCTGGGCCTGCACCGTAACATCCAGCGCCGTGGTCGGCTCGTCACAGATTAGCAGCCTCGGTCTGCAGATCAGCGCCATGGCAATCATGATGCGCTGGCGCATACCGCCGGAAAGCTGAGCCGGAACCTCGGAAAACACCTTTTCCGGGCGAGCAATGCCAACGGAACGGATCATGGCAAGAGCACGCTCCTTTGCCTCTGCCTTATTCATTTTCTCATGGGAGGTAATGGTCTCCACAATCTGGCGTCCGCAGGTCATCAGCGGGTTTAAGCTGGTCATTGGCTCCTGGAAGATCATGGAGATACCGGTTCCCCGGATCCTGCGCAGATCCTTTTTTTTCATGCCCACCAGTTCCTGTCCCTCAAACTGAATACTGCCTCCGGTCACCTTTCCCGGATGAGCCACCAGTCCCATGATGGCAGAAGCCAGCATACTCTTTCCGCAGCCACTCTCACCCACGATGCCAAGGGTTTCCCCCGCTTTCAGTGTAAGACTTAAACGGTCGATGACCGGAAGCTCGCCGCGGTCGGTAAACAGCCGCACATCCAGATCTTTCATTATAAGAATGTTTTCGTTTTCCATGTCGTCTTCCTTTCTATTTGCGGAGTTTCGGATCCAGCACATCCCGCAGGCCATCGCCCAGGGTATTGAAGGCGATCACGGTGAGAATGATGCAGAGTCCCGGAAACAGGCTGTAGTAGGTGTTGGTACGGATGAAGGTCTGGGCGCCGGAGATCATGGAGCCCCAGCTTGCGGTCGGGCTCGGCACGCCAAGTCCCAGATAGCTTAAGCTGGCCTCAGTCAGGATCGCGGACGGGATGCCCAGGGTACAGGACACGATCAGCATTGGGATACAGTTTGGGAATAAGTGCTTTAAAATAATGCGCAGGCTGCTTCCGCCGTCAATTCGGCAAGCCTGAATATATTCCTGCTCCTTGAGCTGCAGGACTGTGCCGCGGATCAGCCGGGCCGTATTGGCCCAGGATAAAAATCCCAGAGTCAGATACAGATTCATAAGGCCGGATCCCAGTGCATACATGAGGGCCATGGCAAACAGCAGCGCCGGGAAGCTGGAAAACACCTGGATCAGAAAAGAAATCACATCGTCTACCTTCTTCCCGAAATAACCGGCGCACACACCCATAAAATAGCCGATCACAGAGGCGATCAGCTGGGAGACCAGGCCGACGCTTAAGGATACCCGGCAGCCGTAGAGACAGCGTGTCAGAATATCACGGCCAAATTCATCGGTACCAAACAGATGCTCAGCGCTTGGAAACAGCAGCTTGTCTGCCAGTACCTGCTTATTCGGGTCATATGGAGTGAGAGCCGGTGCCAGGATCGCAGATACGGTCAGGATCACCAGGATCAGGAGAGACAGCACCGCCAGCTTGTTTTTCCAGAACAGCTTTAAGCTCTCGGAATAATAATTCTTTTTTCTCATCAGCTATTCTCCTTTCGTCAGGCGGATGTTCGGGTTGATGACCGCGTACAGAATATCCACGATAAAGTAGATCAGGACACAGATTGCCGCCACATAGATCACGCCGCCCTGCACCAGCGGAATATCCCTGCGGTGGATGGCATCGATCAAAAGCTTACCAATTCCAGGAATGTTGAACACGTTCTCGGTGATCATGGAACCGGTCAGGAGTGCGCCGATATCCGTACCGATCACGGTGATAATCGGTACCAGAGCATTCTGGAAAATATGGATCAGGATGATGCGCCAGGAATACAGGCCCTTTGCGTAAGCAGTCTTGACAAAATCCTGACCGGTCACCTCCAGCATGCTGGCACGGGTAATGCGGGCAATAGATGCCGCATAGCGCACACCCAGGGCCGCAGACGGAAGCACATAGCCGATCGGACTCTTTACGCCGGATACCGGAAAAATGTCAAAACGCAGTCCTACATAAATCTGAAGAATGATTGCTACCCAGAACGATGGGGCAGAAATTCCCAGGGCGGAAAGACTCATGAGAATCCGGTCCAGCGGACGGTCATGGTAAACAGCCGCCAGAATGCCGGTAGTCAGCCCCACGATCAGCGCCACGATGTACGCTGCGGTAGCCATGATGACCGTGTAATGGAATGCCTGCAGGATCAGGGTAATAACCGGTTTTTTCTGAAAATAACTGGTTCCCATGTCTCCGTGCAGAAGATCTTTCAGCCAGTTGAAATACTGGACCGGAAGCGGGGTGTCGAGTCCCATCTGTGCCTTCACCTGGGCGATCTTGTCTGCATCCGCAAACTCACCCAGCATTGCCGCTACCGGGTCACCCGGGATCACATTCAGGATAAAAAATGTGATCAGGGAGATGGAAAAAATAATGCCGACAGCCAGGGCCGCCCGCTTTATGATATATCGGATCAAGCGATCTCCTCCTTTGTTTTTAAGTGATTGAAACAGAAAAGGGAGTCCGGCATGCCGGACTCCCACGCGCCGGAGCGCTTTTTGATTTCACTTACTGATTCTGTGCTGCGGTATCTACATCCACATTCCAGAAATGATAGATCAGGTTGCCCACCTTGTAGTTCTTCACATACGGTTTTGCGATGAACTGGGACTGCGGATAATACAGCGGGATGCATGCGTAATCTTCCTGGGACAGGATCTTATCTGCCTCTTTGTACATATCTGCACGAGCAGTCTCGTCGGTAGACTTTCTTGCCTCATCCAGGAGCTTGTCAAAATCTTCGTTCTTGTAGAATACACCCTGTGCGTCAGATCTGTTGGAATAGAAGTAGTTGTACATCTGGAAATCTCCATCCGGATACAGCGCATTCCAGGTAGTGCCGGTCATCGGGATCTTTCCTGCGGTTCTGTCAGAGTTGTAGGTTGCGTTATCGACCACAGTCAGCTCCATGTTGATGCCAACCTCAGCCAGATAACCCTGAATGGCGGAAAATACAGCCTGGTCAGCCTGACGGACCTCTGCGTTGATCGTGAAGCCGTCTGCGTAACCGGCCTCTGCCAGGAGTGCCTTTGCCTGCTCCGGATCATACTCGTATACAGAGAGAGAATCGTCATGTCCAGGAATGCCGTTATTTAAGTAAGAGGTAGCCGGAATACCTGCTCCGTTTAACACTGCGCTGACCAGCTCCTCACGGTTGATGGCCAGAGAGATAGCCTTTCTTACGTTCACATCACTTAAGTACTGATCCTTTAAGTTCATGGAGATAAAGGAGGTACCAAGCGGATGGTAAGCGGTGATCTCATCTGCATAGTTTGTCTCGTACTGGCTTAACAGGCTTGCATTTAAGTCTGCCAGGTCAATATCACCATTCTCGTATGCGATCAGCTTGGTCTGGTCATCATCGTAGAAGATGATATCCAGCTCGTCTAAGTTTACCTCACCGCCGTGGTAATCCTCATTCTTTACAAGAACAACCTGGGTGGTATCATCGTTTTCTGCAATCTTGTACGGACCGGTACCGATCAGATCGGTGCCAAGGCCCCAGTTCTCACCGGCTGCGGTACATGCGTCCTCCGGGAAGATATCTGCGTAGGAAGTACCAATGTTCTTTACAAACGGTGCAAATGGATACTCGAGCGTGATATTGAAGTGATAATCATCCACGATCTCAAAGCCGGCCAGCTCGGTAGCACTTCCTGCCAGCATATCCTGTGCGCCTTTGATCATGTTGAAGTAAGCAGTGCTCTTTGCTGCGGTAGCCGGAGTAAACATACGCTCAAAGGTGAATTTGACATCCTTACTGGTCAGCTCGGTGCCGTTGGTGAAGTGTACGCCCTGCTTTAACTCAAAGCTGTAGGTCAGCCCGTCGTCAGAAACTGTTGGGAAATCGGTGATCAGCACCGGCTCCTCGTTGTTATCATCGTCAAAGCGAAGCAGGCTCTCCGTTACCTCATCTGCGATGGATGCCGCTCTGGAACTGGTAGAGGTCTGCATATCCAGACCATCTCCTGCGTTTGCCTGGCCAAAACGCAGCACCTTCTTTGCGCCCTCCCCGCCTGCGCTCTCAGAACTGCTTTCTGCTGCAGCGCTGTTCTGATCTGCTGCTGCGGTACTCTCAGAAGTCTTGCCTCCGCAGCCGCTTAAAGCCAGGGCTGCAACACTGGCGGATACCAGAGCCGTTAAAAATTTCTTTCTCATAATATTTCTCCTCTCTTGTGGAACTATGATGAAACAAAAAACCGGAACCCCCGGAGATCCGGGGAATTCCGGTTGCTTTACGGAGATAGAGAGATTTGAACTCTCGCGCCGGTTGCCCGACCTACCGCATTTCGAGTGCGGACCCTTCAGCCACTTGGGTATATCTCCATTTGTCACCTGTACTGTAACACTGTAACGCAGTAACTCATGTATTATACACGAAAAATGGCCGGTTGTAAATATCTCTGTCTCTATTTTTAAAGGAATTCTTACTTTCCAAAATAAGCATCCACTCCGTCTGCCAGGCCGGTTCCCAGCTGATCCAGGGTTGACGCGGAATGGTCGGAAGCGCCGTCTCCCAGCTCGATATCAATCGAAGGAATTGTGGAGTAGGAAGTCTGGGTCAGATCCATCTCCATGCTGCCGCCGGAGAAAATCTTCACGCCTGCATTCTTCAGACCTGCCACAAGGCTCTCACCCAGGGCATTATGCTGCTGCCAGTGGGAAGCCACCGGCTCCATGGCGCGGTAGGATGCCACATTGGGAACACTCATATAAAAGGCGCCCTTGTTGCTTTTCGTGGAATCCCAGTGCAGGGCAATGTGGCAGTCTGCCAGGTTATTTGCCAGCACAGTACGGGCCACGTTGTCCAGCTGGACATCATCACTCTCGCGGATCATCAGTACATCATAACCGCGGGCCAGAAGCTTATCTTTTAATACCCTGGCCATAGACAGGGTTACCTTCGCCTCCGGGGTTCCGTCCGCAAAGGTCATGCCGCCGGATACAGCTACCGCTGTGGTGGCACCGGCGCTGGTGGTTCCGCTGGTCACCTTCGGAGTTCCGTCCGGGTGGCACTGGGTCTTCACACTGCTGCCGCCCTTGGTTCCGTGACCGGCATTGACGCAGACTACTTTATTTTTACGTGCTGATGACTCAGAACGGTACAAAACCGCCTTTCCGCTGTTGATCTTCGACATGGAAGCGTACTTCCAGTCCATATTCAGGCCCACCTCACCTGCACTCTGGGAAGCAGATGCTGAACTGCCTGCCTCTGCATTCTGGCCGGAGGCTGCAGCCGTTTCTGCCGGCTTTTCTGTTGTAAGATAGCCAGACGCCGCATAGCAGGTCTTTCCCTCGTATTCCACCCGGCTCCAGGTTCCGTTGTCACCGGTGCGTTTCAGCGCAGTTCCGTTTGCAGGAGCTGCGATCACCTCTGTGCCCGGTGCCGGAGAAACCCGCAGGTTTAAGGTCGTTGCTTTCACATACACGATCTCATCCCGCGTTTCCATAGTCGGTGCTGACTCTGTTGTCCGTTCTGCCTTTTTCTCACTGATTCCGGCTGTCTGGTCCGGTGCGTCCTGACCGGTCGCATCTGTCCCTGCCTGAGCTGCTGCATCTGTTCTGACCTGGGCCACAGTTTCTGCTGCTGTTCCCGACACGTCTACTTTCTCATATTTTGACTGACACCCGGCTGTCATAAGCATAACCGCCGCTGCCGCCCCAAGTAATACACTTCTTTTTTTCATCGGATGATGGTTCCTCCCCCTACAACATAGTCTCCATCGTAAAATACCACAGCCTGTCCCGGGGTTACCGCCCGGACCGGCTCTGAGAACCGGCACTGCACCAGATCTTCACCAATTTCTTCAATGACGCAGGGCGCCCCCTTGTGGCTGTAGCGGATCTTGGCACTTACCTCCATGGGCTTTCCGTGCAGGCCGTCAACGGCCATCCAGTTTAACTTGTTGCAGACCAGGGTATCCGTGAACACATCGCCTGCCTCACCAATAACAACCTCGTTGGTTTCCGGCCGGATCTCCGTCACGAATACCGGATGCCCCATGGCAAGGTTTAAGCCCTTTCTCTGGCCAATGGTATAATGGGTGATACCCTCATGACGGCCGATGACCGTGCCGTCTGCCGTCACAAAATTGCCAGGTCCCGGCACATTTTCTGCCTCGCGCTCAATAAATCCGGCATAGTCATTGTCCGGAATAAAACAGATTTCCTGGCTGTCTGCCTTGTGGGCCACCTGCAGGCCGATATCCTCCGCGATCTGACGGATCTGGTCTTTCGTGTACTCGCCCACCGGCATAAGCGTATGGGAAAGCTGCTCCTGGGTCAGATTGTACAGCGCATAGGTCTGATCCTTTGCCGCAGTAGCAGATTTCTTTAAGGAATATCTGCCGTTTGGCAGCTGCTCTACCCGCGCATAATGACCGGTAGCAATATAATCTGCCCCAATGTCGAGGCTTCGCTTTAACAGGGACTCCCACTTTACATAGCGGTTGCAGGCAATACAGGGATTCGGAGTCCGCCCGCATAAATACTCGCCCACAAAATAGTCCATGACATTGTCCCTGAACTCCTTTTTAAAGTTCATGACATAATAGGGGATCTCCAGCTGCCATGCAACACGTCTTGCGTCATCAACGGCAGAAAGACCACAACAGCCTCCGTTTTCCTGCTGCGCGGTCTCCTCTTCATCCTGCCAGATCTGCATGGTGACGCCAATAACGTCATACCCCTGTTTCTTTAAAAGCCAGGCGGCAACCGATGAATCGACGCCGCCTGACATTCCAACTACTACCTTCTTTTTATTTTCTGCCTGAATCAATACTCTTCTTCCTCTTCCTCTTCGCTGATGTCAGACTTCGGCTTCTCCAGACCTTCGATCTTGATGCCGTTCTTCTCAGCGTAATCCCACAGAGCTGCATGAATGGCTTCCTCTGCCAGTAAGGAACAATGCACCTTCACCGGCGGAAGTCCGTCCAGGGCCTCCATAACGGCTTTGTTGGTTACTTCCAGGGCTTCCTGAATGGTTTTGCCCTTAACCATCTCGGTAGCCATGCTGCTCGTTGCAACTGCTGCGCCGCAGCCGAAGGTTTTGAACTTACAGTCCCGGATGATACCGTTGTCGTCAATGTCAAGGTAGATTCTCATGATATCGCCGCATTTTGCGTTGCCGACCGTGCCGACACCACTGGCATTCTCAATCTCACCGACATTTCTCGGATGCTGGAAATGATCCATAACTTTATCTGAATACATAGTGTTTATCTCCTTTTCTTATGAAAACCAATTACTTTGCCTGATGCTTGATAAAATCCTCATACAACGGGGACATGCTGCGCAGTCTTGCCACGATTGCTTTTAAGTTGTCAACGGTGTAGTCAATGTCCTCCTTGGTGGTCTCTTCACTTAAGGTTAAGCGCAGGGAACCATGCGCGATCTCGTGAGGAAGTCCGATAGCCAGAAGCACATGAGACGGATCCAGAGAACCGGAAGTACATGCAGAGCCGCTGGAACCGCAGATTCCCTTATCGTCAAGCATGATCAGCATGGACTCACCCTCGATGAACTGGAAGGAGAAGTTTGCGTTGTTCGGAAGACGGTTCTCGCGTCTGCCATTGATGCGTGCGTATGGGATCTCAGCGATAACGCGATCCATCAGATAGTCACGCAGCTCGCTCTCGTATTTGATGCGCTCTTCCATGTTTGCAGCAGCAATCTCCGCTGCCTTGCCAAAGCCTACGATACCCGGAACATTCTCGGTACCTGCACGGCGTTTGCGCTCCTGTGCACCGCCATGGATGAAGGAACGGATCTTCACACCGGTGCGGATGTAAAGGAAGCCAATCCCCTTCGGTCCGTTGATCTTGTGGCCGCTGGCACTCATCATGTCGATGTGTAAATCATCTACGTTGATCGGTACATGTCCATATGCCTGTACGGCATCGGTGTGGAACAGAATGCCGTGCTCCTTTGCGATCTCGCCAATCTCTTTGATCGGCTGGATGGTTCCGATCTCGTTGTTTGCAAACATAACGGAAATGAGAATGGTAGTCGGGCGGATAGCCTTCTTCAGCTCATCTAATTTCAGAACGCCGTTCTCGTCTACATCGATATAAGAAACCTCGAAGCCATGGTTCTCCAGCCACTCACAGGTATGCAGAATGGCATGGTGCTCGATCTTGCTGGTAATGATATGGTTTCCCTTGCTCTTGTAAGCCTCTGCGGTTGCCTTTAATGCCCAGTTGTCAGACTCGCTGCCGCCGCCGGTGAAATACAGCTCGTTGGTCTTTGCGCCGATGGACTTTGCAATAGCCTCACGGCCTGCCGCAACTGCCTTCTTCGGCTCATCAGAGAAGCTGTAGATAGAGGACGGGTTGCCATAAAACTCCGCAAAATATGGAAGCATAGCCTCAACCACTTCCGGTCTGGTCTTGGTTGTTGCCGCATTATCCAAATAGATTGTTTTCTTCATATATAGATCCACCTTTCTGGAAAAATTACGATGATGATATCCGGCCGTCCGCGCACGCAGCCAGCCAGCCTTTCTTCATGACAATCCTTATTATAATCTTCATTTCATAGTATTTCAATAGGAATTAACAAATTTATGAAAATTTTTATCGATTTCCCGAAAAAGTACAACCAGAAATCCTGTTTTAGAGCGTATCTGTGGTATAATCATACTAATCTATATTATGATTTTTCACAAGGAGGGTTTATATGAACTACCCGGAAATCCGTTATTTAGAGCGGCTTGCTGACCTGTATCCAACCATCGCATCCGCCTCTACCGAAGTCATCAACATGGAGGCGATCTTAAACCTCCCGAAGGGAACAGAACACTTTCTTACCGACATTCACGGGGAAGATGAAGCATTCGCCCATGTACTCAAGAACGGTTCCGGATCCGTGCGGCGCAAGGTCAACGAAGTATTCGGAAATACCCTGTCCCATCAGGACAAGCGCACCCTTGCAACACTGATCTATTATCCGAGAGAAAAAATGGACCAGATCTTAAAGGTAACCGAGGACAAGGATGAGTGGTTCCGCATCACCCTCTACCGTCTCATTGAGATCTGTAAGCGCGCGGCCAGTAAATACACCCGCTCCAAGGTCCGCAAAGCCATGCCGCCGGATTTTGCCTACGTTCTGGAAGAGCTGATCACCGAAAAAGACGACAGCGTCGATAAAGCTTCCTATTACAACGCCATCGTCAACACGATCATCCACGTTGGCCGCGGCCGGGAATGCATCATCGCCATGAGCCAGCTGATCCAGCGTCTCGTCATCGACCACTTACATATTGTAGGCGACATCTTCGACCGAGGCCCTGGTCCTCACAAGATCATGGACAAGCTGATGGACTATCACTCCGTAGATATCCAGTGGGGAAACCACGATGTTCTGTGGATGGGTGCTGCCGCAGGCCAGCCTGGCTGCATTGCCAACGTCATCCGTATCTGCGCCCGCTACGGCAACCTGGATATCTTAGAGGATGGGTACGGCATCAATCTGCTGCCGCTTGCCACCTTCGCCTTAAATACCTACAAGGATGATCCCTGCACCTGCTTTAAGTTAAAGGGTTCCAATGAACTGAACCAGTACGAGGTTGAGGTCAACTTAAAGATGCACAAGGCAATCTCCATCATCCAGTTTAAGGCTGAGGGCCAGCTCATCAAGGAGCACCCGGAATACCACATGGAGCAGCGCAATCTCCTGCATCGCATCGATTACGAGCATGGTACGATCACCATGGATATGCCGGACGAGAACGGCAATCTGGTGCCGCACACCTACACCCTGTTAGACAACAACTTCCCCACTATCGACCCAAAAGATCCTTATGCCTACACCCCGATCGAGGCTGATATTATGGACCGCTTAAGTAAGGCCTTTCTGAACTGTGAAAAGCTTCAGCAGCATGTCAGATTCCTGCTGGCCAAGGGAAGTCTGTATAAGATTTACAACGGAAATCTTCTCTACCATGGCTGCATTCCGTTAAACGCAGACGGAAGCTTCCAGGAAATCGAGATCAATGGTTCCTGCTTCCACGGCAGGGCGCTCTATGATATTCTGGAAAGCTACATCCGCAAAGCTTTCATGGGCGTTTCCGATCGCGAAAAACGCCTTGGCCGGGATATCATGTGGTACATCTGGCTGAATAAAGACTCACCGCTTTTTGGCAAGGACAAAATGGCTACGTTCGAGCGCTACTTCCTGGCTGAAAAAGAAACACACACTGAAAAAAAGAATCCATACTACCGCTATCTGGAAGACGAATCCGTAGTCAACCATATCCTTACGGAGTTCGGTCTTCCGGAAACCGGAAGCCACATCATCAACGGTCATGTTCCGGTCCGTTCCAAAAATGGCGAGAGTCCTGTCAAATGCGGCGGCAAAATTCTGGTCATCGACGGCGGCTTTTCCAAGGCCTACCAGAAAGAGACCGGTATTGCCGGATACACGCTGACCTATAACTCCTACGGTCTGATCCTTTCGGCCCTGGAGCCGTTCGAATCCACCGAAGCAGCAATTGAGCGTGAGATTGATATCCACTCCGACAGTGTCATCGTCCGCCATGCCGACCGCAGAAAGCTGGTAGGTGACACCGACACCGGTGCTGTGCTCCGGGAGAAGATTGCGGATCTCGAGCAGCTTCTTATGGCATACCACAGCGGACTTCTGGTGGAACGTTATGTGAAAAACTAAATCTAAGCCAGTTCTGATTCCGGCCGGAATCTCATATCCTGTAATAAGATTTCCGGCCGGGGGCTGCTATTATTAGTTGGAACTAGCCCGCAAGACCCTTCATCTAGTCAAAAACTCACCTGCCATTCTGCGCATACATA
>ERZ856578.7016-NODE-7016-length-12252-cov-129.486899_pt1 | contig 12252 bp, 15 predicted proteins | sample MGYA00514384_ERZ856578 | MGnify/ENA primary metagenome ERZ856578 (study PRJEB29103, sample SAMN06111958) | human gut metagenome | biome: human gut; feature: ankylosing spondylitis patient; material: healthy_person | host: Homo sapiens | place: China:Hangzhou...
CAGCTCCTTTTGGGAAATTCGCTTATTTTTCCTAAGTATTTTTACAGCATTTCCTATGTTCATAATTCTAAGTATAAAAATTATTTCAACGAGAAATAGTCCAATATTTTAGGGCTTATTTCTATCAGTTTATATACTATCAGTAAAATGGTATTTACATCAATTGTACCGTATTGTTTGATGATCTGGATTGCTTCCTCTTTACATTCTTCTGATAGATTACTGTTTTTTATTTCAAAAATTATATTTTCTTTATTCATTTTCTACAGTTTTATCCTGCTATTGGTAGTGGATATGAACTGATTCCAATAGCATTCGGTTGATAAATAAAAGGATAATCACTCTTAATTACAGTACTATTGGAATCTTCATCTGATCCTGTAGAATAGATATGGTATCTTGCTGAGATATAAATATTCCTTATTTGGAAATCTATATGCCATTGGGGTTTACTATATGTGGACTTTGCTACATAATAATAACTATGTACAATATTGTCTAAAAGTTCATCTGTTCTTTGTATGCTCAGTTCTTGGATGATATATTCATAAGAAACAGTGAAGCATGATGCTGAATTATCTATATAAGAAGAGCAATTATCTTTTTTTTGCTTTCTCACTACAACACGAGCAAGCAAATCAAGATAAGATGAACAAGTCGATTGGGAGGATGTTTTTCTTCTTACTTTATCAATGAAAGTTTCTCGTAAATGTTCTACGTCTATATCAGACCATTTCAAAGATTCTCCCTGTAAATCTGTTTTTTTAAAGAATTCAACAAACTGATGAAAATTATTTAGTTCATTTTGAGTCAATCTACTAATATTACGAAGAGAACTAAAAAAATAACTCCGGATCTTGCGAATATAGGCTTCCGCAAAAATCTCAAGCCCTTTTTCATCTATACAAAAGCTTGCAGTATCATCAACATCATCATATCCATTAGCCCTTAACAGAGAGGTTAATGCACACATCGGCACATTCATAATCTCTTGTATAATGTCTAAAGAAGTTTTGAATGTAACAGTCCTATCCTCAAATGATATTGGTGTAAAATTCCTTATTTCTAAATGTTCAACCATTAAATTTAGTTTTTACGTGGCAAATATATGATAAAGGTTTATGAAATCAAAATAGAAAGCAATAAAATACAATAATAACTTGTATTTTGAATCGAATTAAAGGTGGGGATACTATTTATGAATAGATTCATATATTCTCATTTAAAAAAGCCGCTATACATTTTCCAGTACAACGACTTTAATAAAATATGAATTATCCATCATTTCCGATTATTTATCCGTTCAATTTAGCCAATCCACCACTGTCTGCCCCTTATATCCCTTTTCCCAGACAAACCAGACATAGGCGATTGCATTTCCATTAGTTTGAATACTTGTAAAATCTCCACTTTTGGCTACAACAGCACGGAAAGAAAAGACGTGGATTTTTATCGGTGGATTGGCTTGGAAAAATGATTTACGTCTTTTACCTTTCAGAAATGTAAGTTTCAGAAACGTCGCTATCTTGGTTCCTTCATCCGATATATCCAAGGCTTTCTCTATAAATCAATTCTTGAGTATTTTATAACGGTATATGAATGATGATTGTTTCTACAGAGTTGCCCGGAATTATACTGGGTGCTTGAAGGTAGAAAACGGTTAATCGTTCAATCCGGTTTTACTGAATCTTCTTTATGCCAGAAACAATTGGAGGAATATCGTTATGGCAGTGGAGTACGGAAAAAGGTGAATCTAATCCTGCCTGATGGATTTAAGTTATAAAAAGAAAAGAGGAGACTGAACATATCATCATTCAGTCTCCCTATTCTTTACTTTAAAGTTAATATGGATTATCGAAGCCGTCTATTATCATTAACCTCCTTACTTCATAATTAATTTCAAAAATAACAAGCATTATTTTTATAGAATTTTACATAACTTATTTTGCTCATATCTAAAATTCAATGTAGGTATTCCTCTAGCTTGAGCAATCTGTATCATAGAGATCTTCTATCCCAATATCAACTTTATCCCTTTGCTACTGTAATCTATTTGAATACATCACACGATTTCAGGTCATTAAAAAATGTCTTTTGCTTTTCTGATAACATTTCTTCCGAAATTATGGTTTTTACAATAGAGACATCTCCATGTTTCTCACCAAAACAGTATCCTCCTGCTGTTACTGACACAAAATTTATCACCTCATCATTATAATGTCCTTCAAAACATTGGTAGGTTGCTTCCAAATCCTTATCAATATCAACGCACGTTAGTCCCCTACAATTTTGGAAATATTCTTTGATTATCTCAGATATTGGTAAATTATCATCTTTAAGAATACGTTCTTGATATCTCTTGAAAAAATGGGGAGCATATATTGTTATTTTTGATGTAAAAGGTTGATAAACAGCGGCGTACATCCTTCCTTACGTTCATATATACAGTATATACCTACGATAGGATTATCATGCTGCCCTCTTTTATTAGCAACAAAAGTTATGACAAATAAATTTCTTCTCTTGAGACTTTTACAGTCATATGATTCTTGTACTGGAAATTTATAAGACCTCAAAACTTTCGATCTAAAGTCTTTACGGAATCGTTCTATTGGTTTGTCCAGATCCGCTAAATCTTTAAACAGCTCTTCCCGGATTTCTTTCTCCGTCATTGATGGTACAATCATAACATTCACAATTAGTATTAGCAATAATCGTCAATTCCATCAGGGCCATCCCACTCCAATCCTTTGGCTATTGTGAGAGCCTTTTGTGCTCCACGTTCTTCAAAATATGTACGCCCTTCATGGATATATTTACCATCCTCAAAAGTTATAGAAACAGAGGTGTATTTCTTTATATCCTCTGACAGGCTATGACATATTACCATTATTAGATTTTCATTACATAGAGCAAAATCATCTATAATTTGAGTAGTATATTGATTTCTCGTTATAACTTTCCCAACACAAAGGTTATCAATATATGAAGCAAGTGGAGTCTCACTGATTTGAATAGGGCAAAGTGGGAATTCAGTGGGTGTTTTCCATTCACGTTGCAAGGCAGTATCAGGTGAAAGAGCGGGGAACAGAACTTGCCTATATGTATCTTGAATTATCGGAGAATCAGGTTGGGCAAATATCCATTCTCCCATATTACCTGCACTGGAATACGGCTTGCTCGGTTCTTCAGCCCATTTCATAACCCGTTCATAAGCTGCTTTGGCCTCTTCCCGTGTAACCGTTCTCATCCACATTACATTTTGGTTTGTACCTGTGAGATCTCTCAAGCAACTTGGATTATCGATGAATTTCTGAATATCACCGTCACATAAGTATTCTATTTTTTTTCGTGTAGCGGGGTTGTTCAATGCATTCTCCAACCTTGTGAGCCATCTCAAATTTTCAGGTCGGTTGTTACATCTGTTAGTATCAATATGGTCTACTATGTCTCTTTTTGAATCATGACTACCATGGAACGCTGTTGCAACAATTATGTGGACTCGATGCCCTCCTATAGTCATATATCCTGTTTTTTCATTCTTAGTACCAAAGAGCCATTGTTCATCCAGTTTCCTTGGCTTGTGTCCATCTTTGGCGTGACGAAAGACTGCTCCATTATCACGAACAGAATAGTGCTCATCTTTATAGGTACAATCTTTGACCTCTGTGTATATATCAATATCTACTTTCATAACGGTTCTAACTTTATTTTCTAAATGAATTATAGACTTCAAGAGCAAATTTTAAAGTATCATACCATTTATCTTCTGATTTATAATCTAACTTTATGTTTATGATACGGGAGCCATGCAGATGATTTGTCGAGATCTCAATTGCAATGCCTTCCTTGTTTTGGAGACTTTCAATAGAGACGAGTCTTGGATGATAGAAATCTTTTGCACGTTCTTGAAAGGTCTCTCCAATTGTAAAAGAGATAGCATAATCGGGAAGCATAAAGTCTGGAACAGGACTACCTTCGTATTCTCCATTCTCACTGACACTAAATACGATGATGGGAGAGGCGTTCAATTTTCGTAATACTCCTGGGACTTTTTCCATAAACTGAGAGACGGCTCTTCTGTTTTGAATATCTTCTTCTGATTCATCCGTCTCATTGACAAGGTCTAAGTCTTCTGCTAATTCCTTGAAAAAATTACATCCTAATACTTTGGATATTAATGCAAGTTGTTGAATATCCATATTATTACGAGTGAATAAATTATACACGTTATTCCTTTTACAGCAAATTCTATCTGCAAATTCAACAATTGAAAGCTGTTGCCTACGAACTTCCTTTTCGATGAGTTCTCCAATAGTTCTTTTTTCTGTCATATTTATATTTTTTTTGTTATGCTGCAAAATTACACCGACATAGATAAACTTCATAGAAAACGGTGTATCCTGTTATTGTGCATTCTTCTATAATGTCATGTGTCAGCATACATAGTATTTACATTATATACAAAGTTAGTCAAAATCTCTTAATTCTGTTCGCTAGTTGTGATACTTTTATTAGTCGTTTGTGCCGTTCCCGTTAATGAGACGAACAACATAAGCGAAATTAGAGTTTTTCTATTCATGATTTCCTTTTTGAAATAAAAAATTGGATTTTAGAGATACCAGTTGTCTAGGATTCTTTTTAGCAAGATTTGTGCATAATCTATGGCTTCTTTTTCAGAAATTTCATTTCTTCCATTATAACCCCAATCATTGACAAACTCCATACTTACAACAAGCTCTACTTCTTCTTTTTTTTAATATTTAGTCCATTTGTTGAATTCCATAGAATCTTCAGCCTCAAGGTTATGAACGATGTCGGTTATGTAATCTACTAACCATTGATTCAGTTCTTTTTTGATATTAATTAATTTCATTGTTATATGTTTTTGTGTATTGATAATTGTAAATACAAATGTTCATTAATCTCATTTATTAACTCTCATATTCTGATTTCCAGAAAGATATTTTTCCAAGTGACAAGGATTGTAAAACGTATGATATTTTCATGTTGTTTTTTGCAGACTTCCAACCAAGTATTTGGAAAAATATATAAAGATTACGTCTCTTAATGTATCTTGTTTGAAAACCACGGTAAGAACATTCTTCAATACTGTCTGTCTGGGATACTGTAAAAAGAGAATCGTTGATATTGGACGAAATAAACTTCATACATGCAACCATTTCTCCTGGGAACAGAAGGAAACAGACAATAATATTTTCATGATGCCCTTTCTCATAAGCCTCTTGATCCATGAAAACTTCCCTTAAAGATAGAGATATTATCCGAAATTTGAATAGCATTTAATTTCTATTTCTCGATACCCTGCTTTAAAACAGTTCTTTTCTTGGCAAGCTAAGATATAATCAGGAGTTTGGCAGAGCCAGAAGTATGAAACGTAGTGAAATGTAATACATAACTGTAAGACAAAGTGGAATAAAAAATGTTACAAATGATGTACAAAAGCTTAAAGAGTAAGCATTTATGTAGATAAATTATTCCATCCTACGGTTATGTATCATACTCATTACTTCATCTGTACCTCTGTCTCCGACTAACCCTTGGATATAAGATCGTTTGTCAGACCTATCTGTAAAATAATAGAGATACTGAATTATAACCTACTTCCTTAAAATCTTCTCCATACTTTCCTTTAGTCAATTCATCAACCAGTTTATCCAAGTATCTGATTTTTTGCATCAATGGGTCTTCAATATTTTCTACCCGGCAACCACAGACCACTCCTTTTATCAATCCACAATTAGGATTCATTTGTGGTGCTTCATTAAAGAAAGTGGTAAAATCGGCTTCCTTATCCAGTTGTTCTTGTAGTCCTTCCCTATCATATCTGGTCAGCCAGCAAATAATCTCGTCCACTTCCTGCCTTGTCCGGTTCTTCTTTTCCACCTTTGCGACTAATAATGGGTAAACCTTGGAGACTTTCATCGTAAACACCTTATTCTTTTCCATCACAAATCAATGTTTATGATTCTTTTTCAGAGACAATATATTAAAACCTCCCCCCTCTTCAATATTCACTCAATCAAAAATATAAAAGTGTATCAAACATGGAACAGTATTAATGCTGTTAATTTTAATGCTTGTTTGTTATGATTCCCTTTCTAGTGCCGTTTTCATTCTTATATATGCCTTATTAGGAATATTGAATAAACAGTTAGGAGTATTTGGAATTTGTTGGAATTTGTAGCCGACATGATACATTGCAAGAATCAATGTACCATTGCTTACATAGTTAATTCTTCCTTTCGTTATTTTGTGAAGTAGCTGTTCGACAAGATGCTTCAATCCATAAGAAGAATATCTTTCGTTGAATTTGTAACATTTGCCAGATGGTGAATAAAAATAGCACCTTATAATATCCGTAGCACACATTAACTCTTCCAAATTGAAATCATTAAGATTTAGACGATATTTAGAGCTAGTTAATCCGCGAGGGGTTAATCCTTTAAGCTTATCCTCCTTTTCAAGATATGCAAAATCTTTTAACCAGTCCTCTTTATTGTTATTCCAAAAGTAATAGAGGTAATCTTTTTCTTCTTCCATAATTAAAAATATATTGTTCACTAATTATTTTTTTGAAGCTATAAAAATAAGGTATAATGATAGTATATTCATTTATCCATCAATTGCCTTTTTCTATAACAACTCATTTCACAAAAGTAGCAAAAAAAGAAAACCGAAACCTTTTATCAGTCTCAATTTCCTTTTTTAATTTATGATAATCAATACTTATCATATTTTTTATGCTGCTATTTTCCCACCCCATTGATCAGCCATTGCATCTGCTATCCCGGGAAAGGTCTTGCTTTTCAGTTTCCTTCTTTCTTCAGGCGATACACCTGAGAAGAATATATCAGTGAACCACTTAGGGGATTTGTTTCCACTCTTTGCAGTATAGATCTCACCTTTCCCAACTATATTTGTAAGTATCAGGAGAGGTAAGTTTTTCAACCACAGACAGGTCTTTTTACTAGCTTCATGACCAAACATCCAAGGTTCTATGATTTGATTAGGCTTTCTCCATCGGCTGCTCATGATACCTACCGGATTCTCGATGGCCAGTTTATCCACCCCAATCTTTGAAACATCCATAAAGAACCGAACAGCATCTTCACAGTCTTTTGCTCTGTCAGGGAATTTCGGATGTGGTCTTCTCTGTTCTGTCGGAAGGTTTTTATCGTCGGGATGATAATACCACCTTGCACCACTTACAGCCAAGAATGTACAAGGAGGATGGGCTATGATTAAGTCCCAGTTACTATCAAGGAAGTATTTAGTACCATTCTCTAAAGTTCCACCACGATTGGCTATTACATCAAACATATCCCCCTTGAAATGATACTCGGGAAATCCACCGCTACATTCCTGAAGGTCGCAACTGAAAGCATTATGGCCCAGTTTTCTGAAAGCCAGACAAACGGCCTGACTTTCTTCACATGCTACCAATACATTCATAAGGATTAAAAGATTATCTGCATTAAGATACGGTCCGAATAACATCTCAGGCCTATATGCTCCACTGTCTGCCCCGTCTCTTCAAACAGCTGGAATTTATAGAACCTGATGAAGCTTGTGATGCCAGTATAGAAATTCTTCCCGGCAAAACTCAAGGGATAAATCATCGGGTATCCTCCGACTTGTTGTGGCTGGAATGCTCCTATTCCCACTCCACTTATTAAGGCCATGTCAGCGTCAAAAATGATCGGTTTGTTTGGATCATAGTCGAAGTCCCTGACAAAGAACATCCTGACCTCCTTCTCGCTGATTTCCTTTATTCTGAATTGCGCCATTCCGGAAGTGTTCTCGTCTAATGATTCCTGTACTCGTGATTCCATTTCTTTAATGCTCATATTTGTATTGAGCACTTCTCCGTTTGCTATAAAATAGTTCTTCATAATGATTTAGATTTAGTTTTTTGTGATGTGATTGATAATGTAATGTCTAATTCCCTTTTCAAATAAGATTGCAACCCTCTGTAGGAATCGGTACGTCTTCTTTCTCTCGGCATGATTGATAATGCTTCTTGTAGAGTTAGATTAATACAGAATCCGGTTTTAAAGGCATACCCATATTTGCTTCGGAGTGATGCTACGTCTTTTTTGTATTTCTCAGGGATAGGTCTGTTGCTGTCTTTTGTCACGATAACACTTGGCACAGCATCATTTTCCAAGCGATTAGAAACCGAAGGTCTTCGTTCGGCACCTAATATTCTGTTTATAAAATCAGTGAACATAAAAATAAGTTTGGTTTTAATTCAGATATTAGGTTCTGGCTGGCTGTGAATAGCGTTTTAGCGATTTGGGAATAAGGACAAAAAATAACGCACCAAGATTTATGTCCTAGTGCGTTAACTTAAAACTATTATCTTAATTATTGCTTATTAATTAGTGTTTCTCTTCCTTGAATATAAGCTTCATGGGTGTTATCTATCATAGTAACTTTTGTCATTTTTTTTAAAGAGCGACTAACATTACGGGGTAGTATTTGCTGCTGCTTAGGTGCATTATTTTTAGCTTTATACCAAGGGGTTTTAATGACAACTGGAGCATGTAACGGAATATTATTACTATCTGTAATACGATAGGGAATATGTGTTGAAGTTCTTGTTTTACGATTAATGGCATCGTATGCCACAAATTGTTCATAGTCGTATTGCCAACTTTCACCATAAGCCAATTTATGAATGCGATAATAAATGGCTTCTCGTGAAGGTGCATTGAAACCACCTGTATTATAACGCATGATACTATTTTCCGTTGGACGATAAACACCTTTTTCAAAAGTAGAAGCTCCTTCAAATACATTCAGCCCATCATAAGCATAACGTGGGTCATTGAGGAATTTACTCCATTTCACAGTCATTGGATTATAAGTGAAGTCTATATTTTTCCACCAGCCATTTGAAGCCAATCGTTGACGCTCATTTATAAAGTCTTCTGTTGGGGTATTAATTTCTTGAACAATGGTATATTCATCATCGAGTTTTGCGAACCCATGTCCTCCTGCTTCGTGATGTAGGACTTCTTCAAGTGCCGTTTCATCTGTTCCAACGGGAAAATAAGCAATAGATGTACCATTACTATAATCACCACCTGACGGGTGATACATATAACAAGTTCCAGCATATTGCGTACTGTTCATCATCACAATAACCAATGCTTCATCCATGCGGTTTATAGGAAGAGCCTTTTGGGCATATTCCAATACACGAGCATCGTTGCCTCCTACCAATGTTCCACTTCCCAAGAAAGAAGAAAATGCAGTCTCTTTCCCAATACTGAAGCCCTCATTTTTAGATACCGCAGTTACAGAATAAATATTAAAATTATTGCGGAATGACTTGTAAGGTTCTTCGGAGAAGAATTTATCCATAGCCAATCGCATTGTATTGTTATAAGTACCATCAGCAATCAACCTGTCTGAATATCCATCTCCCATAAATACAATATCAATTCCATTTCCTTGTGTTGCCCGTTGCAGTGTTGTAACTACACCATCTTGTGCATAATCGACAGATTCATAAAAATCATTACCATCCTTATAGACGAATTGAGTGCTCTCATCTATCTGATAATCAAAACTTTGTTCAGGAATTATATAAATGCAAGACAGGTTCGGATTTCCCTGAGTTGCTAACCACTCTAAATGAGGGTTATTGCTGATATCAAGCATAGATAAATTCATGGAATATGCCCATAGTTGAGTTAAAGCGGTCTGATTGCTTACATCTATTGAAGATATAGGATTATGAGAACATTCTAAATTATCCAAAAGTGGATTATTACTGACATCCAGATCTGTCAATCTCATTCCATAACAACTAAATGTCTCTAATAATGGATTTTTACTAACATCAATAGTAGTAAGATGATTGCCAACATTTGTCATATAATTCCCACACAAGAATGATTTCAGTTTGGGAAGCATTGTTACATCCAAAGAAGATAGTTGGTTTTGATGACACCATAACGTTTCCAGTTCTATATTGCGGCTTACATCTAATGATGACAGCTCATTGAAATGACAGTAGAAGGTAGATAATTTTGTATTATTACTTATATCAATGTTAGTTATTTGATTACCACAACAACCTAATGATACCAATTCTCTATTTTTACTTATGTCAATAGCTGACAGTTGATTGTTATCACAATGCAAATTATTCATACTAGGGCAATTGCTCACATCAAGAGATTTTATTTGGTTATTGAAGCATGACAACTCTTTTAATTGGTTGTTATTATGAACATCCAATTCTGTCAATAGATTGTCATTACATCCTAAATGTTTCAAAGATAATAAATTACTTACATCTATAGTACTTATTGAATTAACACCACACTCTAGGTATTCCAATTTCGGGCTATTACCAATATTAAGCAAACTTAACTGATTGAAATTGCACCATAAAGTTTCTAATTTAGGACTATTATTAATATCCAATTTTTCAATTTTATTATTACTACAATGCAAGTGTTCCAATTCAGGCTTATTACTTACATCCAAAACTGCTATTTGGTTTCCTGAACATATCAAATAGTCTAAACGATTATTTTTACTAATATTCAAGGTTGTCAGCCAATTATTTTCGCATGTTACGGTACGTATTTTGGGGGTATAACTTAAATCAATTTCTGTCAATCTATTATTTGAAACCCATAAGGCTTCTAATTGGCTTAAATTGGCAAGTTCAGATACCAGTATTTTTCCTTTAAGATTATTATCGTTTAAAACAATAGATTGAACAAGCCCTTCAGTTGCTGTGATCCCATGCCATTGGGAAACCGGCTTGTCACTACACCAGTTTTCATTATTGCTCCAATTATCCCCATCTGTGGCATTATAGAAGGCAATCAATGCATCCCGTTCTTTTTTTCTGATTGTTTCGTTGTCATTCTCATTTAGATATAAAGTATATACATTACCAGCTCTAAAACCTCCCGACGGGGCATTTTTGATTATTAAATATTCTTTTTCTCCATCATCATTCCAAGTCTGTATTTTGATCTCTGCATTTTCTGTTTGAGGAAGTATGGCTATATAACATGTAATTTCTTGCTTACCTTCCAGTTCTTCATCTGAAGGAACAAAGTAGTATATGTCATTAAAAAAATCATCAGCAGTGAATTCTTCTTTCTCTAAGTTAAAATAGAGTATATCTTCATTACTATGGCAAGCTATTTTTTCCGAGGATCTGACAACAAATGCAGTATGATTATCTCCTCTTCTTGGAATCAGTTCTAAAGGAATAGTTATTTTAAGAAATGCGAACAAATGCTTGAACTGCAAGGATAATATATTGTTATCTACTGTTCCTATAGCATATATAAAATCCCGTTCTGAGGCGTTCCTTTTATAGTGTTGAAAGGCCAAACTTGGTAATTTTACTTGCTGAAGATTTTCTGTACCTATAGAATAAGGATAATAAGCATACACCTTTTCTCCTTCTGTAGCTGTTATTTTTTCTCCTAAAGCACCAAACTTTGTTTCATCACCATCATTCAAGGCTGTATATTGAAGGTTATTCTGTTCCTTCGTAAATAATCCGATAGCATCTCCCGTATTCCAAGTAACATGTGTTACTCCATCATCCTCTACAAAAGTGGTACGTGTTTTTGCAAATCCTGCTGTAACTTCTATATCGCCTTTACTTTTGAATATCTCTTCATCGGTACAGCCCAATAAAGTTATAGCGACCAATATCTGAATTATATATTTCATCTTGTCCATAATCTCTTTTCATTTATAAAGTTTACCATGGTTGAGTAGGCATATCGTCAATACCACCACTTGTATTATCTTTTCCTGCTTGTCTTATAACAATAATCTTAGTTATGTCACCACCAGTCAAAGTTACACTTCCTGTTCTTTGGCTTTCACTGTCATTTGCTAAAATTGTAAACCGTAAAATTCCGGTTGATAAAGCACGGGTAGTAATCTGTTCAATCCAATTCTCAGAAGTGGTAACTGTATATTCTACATTTGCATCTACCTTGATTTCTATAGTTCCTCCTTCACATCCGAGAGTATATTCATCTTGCCCTATAAAAATAGCATCCAGTTGCTTTTGGATCACTTTTACCGTTTCAGCCAATCCGCTTTCTCCGTCAATGAAGGTTATCTCAGCTGAACGTTCATCATATCCTTCATTAGCTGTAGCTAACACTTGAAAAGGGACCCGGGTAGCATTTGAAACGTGTACCACCCGATAGGTTTTGCAAAGTTAATTAA
>ERZ856578.7021-NODE-7021-length-12238-cov-3.676425_pt1 | contig 12238 bp, 12 predicted proteins | sample MGYA00514384_ERZ856578 | MGnify/ENA primary metagenome ERZ856578 (study PRJEB29103, sample SAMN06111958) | human gut metagenome | biome: human gut; feature: ankylosing spondylitis patient; material: healthy_person | host: Homo sapiens | place: China:Hangzhou...
TTTATACCATATTTTATGAAGAAAAGAACGAAGAGTTCCGGAAAACCCTTGCATTTACGAAAAACAGGTGCTATAATAAAAACGATAACATGATAATCTGACAGTTTGAGAGTGGGCATATGTCCACTCTCAATTTTTTGTGACTGCTGTCAGGGCATGACGTGAAGTGAGGTGACAACCATGACAAGAAGAGAAGAATACGAGTCCCGTACAGAAGCATTTCTGCTTCCGGTTCTTGCGGAGCACAATTTCGAGCTCTGGGATGTGGAGTATGTAAAGGAAGCCGGTACCTGGTATCTGCGAGCCTACATTGATAAAGAGGGCGGTATCGCGGTGGATGACTGCGAGGTGATCAGCCGTATCTTAAGTGACTGGCTGGACCAGACGGATTTCATCGAAGACAGCTATATTCTGGAGGTGAGCTCTCCGGGACTTGGCCGTCCGCTGAAGAAAGAGCGTGATTTTGAACGCAGTCTTGGCGAAGAGGTGGAGATCCGCCTTTACAAGGCACTGAATAAGCAGAAGGAATTTACCGGAATCTTAAAAGCATACGATAAGGAAACGGTGACGATCGAAACGGCAGAGGGCGAACTGGTATTTAATCGTCCGGACATTGCGCTGATCCGGCTGGCGTTTGATTTTTAAATAGGATTTAGGAGGATAAAACCATGAATAAGGAATTAATCGAGGCATTAAACCTGCTGGAAAAGGAAAAAAATATCAGCAAGGCGACTCTGTTGGAAGCAATCGAAAATTCTCTGCTGACCGCCTGCAAGAACCATTTCGGCAAGGCAGATAATATCAAAGTCAACATCAACCCGGAAACCGGCGATTTCTCTGTATATGCAGAGAAAGAGGTTGTAGAGGAGGTAGAGGATCCGTTAACCCAGATCAGCTACGCGGAAGCAAGACTGAAAAACCCGAAGTTTTTCCTGGGCGATATCATTAACTGCCCGATCGAGTCCAAATCCTTTGGCCGTATCGCTACCCAGAACGCAAAGAACGTCATTCTGCAGAAAATCCGTGAGGAAGAGCGCAGCATGCAGTTCAACGAGTGGTATCAGAAAGAAAAGGATGTGGTAACCGGTATTGTTCAGCGCTACTTAGGCAAGAACGTCAGCATCAACCTTGGTAAGGTTGACGCTATCCTGAATGAGGCTGAGCAGGTAAAGGGCGAGGTGTTCAAGCCGACAGAGCGTATCAAAGTATATGTTCTGGAAGTAAAGGATACACCAAAGGGACCGCGCATCTCCGTATCCCGCACTCATCCGGACCTGGTAAAGCGTCTGTTTGAGGAAGAGGTTGCTGAGGTGAAGGACGGCATCGTTGAGATCAAGGCAATTGCCCGTGAGGCAGGCTCCAGAACCAAGATCGCTGTATGCTCCAACGACCCGAACGTAGATCCGGTGGGAGCATGTGTCGGAATGAATGGTGCCCGTGTCAACTCCATCGTTAATGAGTTGCGTGGTGAGAAGATTGATATCATCACCTGGGATGAGAACCCGGCCTTTATGATCGAGAATGCGTTAAGCCCGGCAAAGGTAATCTGTGTTGTGGCAGATGAAGAGAGCAAAGAGGCACAGGTGATTGTTCCGGATTACCAGCTTTCCCTGGCAATCGGTAAAGAGGGACAGAATGCAAGACTGGCAGCACGCCTGACCGGCTACAAGATCGATATCAAGAGTGAAACGCAGGCAAGAGAGCTTGGCCTGTTCGAGGAGATGGGCATCGATTATCAGGAAGAGGGCGTCTATGACAATCTCGACGCTGATTTTGAAGTGTCCGCTACCGATGATTATTCAGACAATAATACCGAGTTCTAGTTGCAAAGAGCAGAAAAATAGAGAGAACGTCTGGTTTACGCAACGCGTGAACAGCGGCAGATAGGAAGTGAACAGCAATTGGTGAATGCGAAGAAATTTCCGCAGAGACAGTGCATCGGCTGCGGTGAAATGAAAAACAAAAAAGAAATGATCCGTATACTGAAAACACCGGAAGGAGAATTCGTTGTGGATGCGACCGGACGCAAGAACGGACGCGGCGCATACATCTGCCCGTCCATGGACTGCTTCAAAAAGGCAGTGAAGGGCAAGGGACTGGAGCGTTCCTTTAAAATGGCGATCCCGAAAGAGGTGTACGAGACACTGGAAAAGGAGATGGAACAGCTTGGATAACAGACAGAAAATCCTGAACCTGATCGGACTGGCTACCAAGGCCGGAAAGACCGCAAGCGGGGAATTCTCTACAGAGAAAGCCGTAAAGAGCGGCAAAGCCCACCTGGTCATTGTATCAGAGGAGGCTTCCGACAACACGAAGAAGATGTTTACCAATATGTGTACTTACTATAAAGTTCCCATCCTGTTTTTAGGCGGCAAAGAGGAGCTTGGGCATTCCATGGGCAAGCAGATGCGCGCATCTCTGGCTGTTGTGGATGCAGGACTGGCAAAGGCAATCGTGAAACAAATGAATATAATCGGAGGTAGTGTGTATGAGAGTAAGTGAACTGGCAAAAGAGCTGGGGAAAACCAGCAAAGAAGTATTAGATGTATTACAGAAAAATAATCAGGATGTGTCATCTCATTCCTCTAATGTGAATGAGGCACAGATCGGCATGGTAAAGAAAGCACTGAATGCCGGTGCTTCCGAGCAGCCGAAGGCAGACGGTGCGGCACCGAAGAAGAAGCTGGCAGCGGTATATCGTCCGCAGAATTCCCAGCAGAGACCGGCTCAGCCGAAGCCGGCAGCACGCCCGCAGGCACAGAGCACTTCTGCTCCGGCGCAGCAGGCAGCTGAGAATGCAGCACCGCAGCAGGCAAGACCGGCCCAGAACGGTGAGAACCGTCAGGGCAGTGTGGGCCGCGATAACAACCGCCAGGGCGGCTTTAACGGAAACCGCGAGGGTGGCTTTAACCGTGATAATAACCGTCAGGGCGGCTTTAACCGTGATAACAATCGTCAGGGTGGCGGCTTTAACCGTGATAATAACCGCCAGGGTAGCTTTAACGGAAACCGGGAAGGTGGCTTTAACCGTGATAACAACCGTCAGGGCGGCGGCTTTGGCGGAAACAGAGATAACCGTCAGGGCGGCTTTAACGGAAACCGCGAGGGTGGTTTTAACCGCGATAATAATCGTCAGGGCGGCGGCTTTGGCGGAAACAGAGACAACCGTCAGGGTGGCGGCTTTGGCGGAAACCGCCAGGGCGGTTCCGGAAGACCGGGTCAGAAAGACGGAGGTTCCAAGAATTACGATACCCCGATCCAGACCAAGCCGACCAACAACCGTCAGCAGACCAACAATGCGCATAAGAAAGACAAATACGATAAGACCAGAATGATGGAAGACGGACCAAGAAACAAGAACGGAAAGGTTTCCAAGCATCCGTTCATCATGCCGCAGAAGCCGGCTGAGGAGAAGGTGGAGGATACCGTAAAGGTAATCACCATTCCTGAGGTTCTGACCATTAAGGAGCTGGCAGACAAGATGAAGCTGCAGCCGTCCGCTATCGTTAAGAAGCTGTTTTTACAGGGCAAGATTGTAACCTTAAACTCTGAGATCGATTTCGATCAGGCAGAGGAGATCGCAATGGAGTATGAGGTGCTCTGCGAGAAGGAAGAGAAGGTCGATGTCATTGCCGAGCTCTTAAAAGAGGATGAAGAGGATGAGAAGGACATGGTTTCCAGACCGCCGGTTGTCTGCGTTATGGGACACGTTGACCATGGTAAAACATCCCTGCTTGATGCCATCCGTCAGACCAATGTTACCTCACGCGAGGCAGGCGGTATTACCCAGCACATCGGTGCATATACCGTAGATGTGCGCGGCCAGCAGATTACCTTCCTGGATACCCCTGGACATGAGGCGTTTACCGCAATGCGTATGCGCGGTGCGCAGTCCACAGATATCGCGATCCTGGTAGTCGCAGCAGATGATGGCGTTATGCCGCAGACGGTTGAGGCAATCAACCACGCAAAGGCAGCAGGGGTTGAGATCATCGTTGCCATCAACAAGATTGATAAGCCGTCCGCAAACGTAGACCGAGTAAAACAGGAGCTGGCTGAGTATGAGCTGATTCCGGAGGACTGGGGCGGAAATACCGTATTTGTGCCGGTATCCGCACACACCAGGGAAGGTATCCCGGAGCTGCTTGAGATGATCCTTCTGACTGCAGAAGTGAAAGAGTTAAAGGCTAATCCGAACCGCCGTGCAAGAGGTCTTGTGATCGAGGCTGAGCTGGATAAGGGCAAAGGTCCGGTTGCCACCATTCTGGTACAGAAGGGTACTCTTCGTGTCGGTGATAACGTAACTGCAGGTCCGTGCTACGGTAAAGTCCGTGCCATGATGGACGATAAGGGCCGCAGAGTGAAAGAGGCTGGTCCGTCCATGCCGGTTGAGATCCTGGGCTTAAACGATGTTCCGGGCGCAGGTGACGTGCTGATGGCTACCGAGAACGAGAAAGAGGCAAGAAGCTACGCAGAGACCTTCATCTCTGAGAGCAAGAATAAATTACTGGAAGACACCAAGGCAAAGCTGTCTCTGGATGATCTGTTCAGTCAGATCAAGGCTGGTAATGTCAAAGAGCTTCCGATCATTGTAAAGGCAGATGTACAGGGTTCGGTCGAGGCAGTAAAACAGAGTCTTGTAAAACTGTCCAACGAGGAGGTTGTAGTCAAGGTGATCCATGGTGGTGTTGGTGCCATCAACGAATCCGATGTATCCCTGGCATCCGCTTCCAATGCAATCATCATCGGATTTAACGTACGTCCGGACGCTACTGCGAAGTCCATCGCAGACCGCGAGAAGGTTGACCTGCGTCTGTACCGCGTCATTTACCAGGCCATTGAGGATGTTGAGGCAGCCATGAAGGGTATGCTGGATCCGGTATTCGAGGAGCAGGTGATCGGTCATGCAGTTGTCCGTCAGACCTTCAAGGCATCCGGCGTTGGCACCATTGCGGGTGCTTACGTGATGGATGGTAAGTTCCAGAGAGGATGTTCCTGCCGCATCACCCGCGACGGTGAGCAGATCTTCGAAGGCGCGCTGGCTTCCTTAAAGCGTTTCAAGGACGATGTCAAGGAAGTTGCAACTGGCTACGAGTGCGGTCTTGTATTCGAGAAGTTCAACGATGTCAAGGAAGACGATATGGTGGAAGCATACATGATGGTAGAGGTACCGCGCTAGTTTTTTGCGGTGATGACCTGAAAATCCATGTGACTGCGCACAAAAGAGACAGTCACGGGTTCCCTGAACTTTGGAAAGGAAGCACTGAATTTTCGGTGCTTCCTTTAAGAGTATTTAGAGAGAGGAATGAAATAGAATGCGAAAAAACAGCATCAAAAATACAAGAATTAATATGGAAGTGCAGAGAGAGCTCAGCGAGATCATCCGCACCGAGATCAAGGACCCGCGGGTAAACGGCGCCATGACCTCCGTTGTGGCTGTTGAAGTTACGCCGGATCTTAAATACTGCAAGGCATACATCAGTGTGCTGGGCGACGAGGAGCGCGCGAAGGATGCGCTGACCGGCCTTAAGAGCGCCGTGGGCTACATCCGCAGAGAACTTGCGCACCGCGTCAATCTGCGCAATACCCCGGAGATCACATTTGTTCTGGATCAGTCCATAGAGTATGGTGTGAACATGTCCAGACTGATCGACGAGGTAACCAGAGATTTAAAAGACTGAGAAAGGAGTGACGGAGGATGCAGGAACGCAAACTGATGGAACTGGCAGAAGCAGCAGGTAACATTGCCATTGTGGGCCATGTGAGACCGGATGGGGACTGTGTAGGCTCCTGTCTGGCTGTGTGCAACTATATCACGGAGCAGTATCCGGAGAAAATGGTAGATGTTTATCTGGAGACGCCTCCGGCAAAATTTTCCTACTTAAAGCAGTTTGAGCGGATCTGCTCTGATCCGGATACCGGAAATCAGTATGACCTGTGCATCTGTCTTGACAGCGGAGACCGCGAGCGCCTCGGAAAGAATGTGGTGTATCTGAATACCGCAAAGACCAGCATCTGCATTGATCATCACATCACAAATCAGGGGTATGCTGCGGCGAATTTTGTGAAGGCCGATGCCAGCGCAACCTGTGAGGCACTTTATGATTTTCTGGATGAGGAAAAGATCAGCAGAGATGTGGCAGAGTGTATTTATACCGGTATTCTTCATGATACGAATGTCTTTAAGAACAGCAATACCACGCAGCGGACTATGCAGGTGGCCGGAGCCATGATGGCAAAGGGTATCAATTTTTCCCGCATCATTGACGAGAGCTTTTATCGAAAAACCTATGTCCAGAATCAGATCATGGGACGTGCTGTGCTGGAGAGTGTGCTGTTTCTGGAGGGAAAGTGTATTTTCAGCGTGGTACGAAAACAGGATATGGATTTTTACGGCGTAGAAGCCTCTGATCTGGACGGCATTGTGGATCAGCTCCGGATTACGGAGGGCGTGGAGGTGGCAATCTTCCTGTATGAGACCGAGAATCATGTATACAAGGTAAGCATGCGCTCCAACAACTTCGTGGATGTGAGCCGGGTGGCTGCATATTTTGGCGGCGGCGGACACATCCGCGCGGCCGGATGTACGATGAGCGGAAGCGTCCATGATGTCATTAACAACCTTTCCGCGCTGATCGAAAAGCAGATAAAGGAGAATGAAGCCTAGTGGACGGAATCATCAATGTATATAAGGAAAAAGGCTTTACCTCCCACGATGTGGTAGCGAAGCTGCGCGGTATCCTGCGCATGAAAAAAATCGGCCACACCGGAACCCTGGATCCGGCGGCGGAGGGTGTACTTCCGGTCTGCCTGGGCAAGGGAACCAGACTCTGTGACATGCTGACCGACAAGACAAAGACTTACCGGGCCGTGCTGCTGCTTGGAAAGGAAACTGATACCCAGGACACTACAGGCGCGGTGCAGGCCGAGTATCCGGTGCATGTGACAGAAGAGGAGGTACGGGAAGCTATCTTAAGCTTTCTTGGTGACTATATGCAGATTCCGCCGATGTACTCCGCACTGAAAGTGAATGGCAAGAAGCTTTATGAACTGGCACGCCAGGGCAAGGAGGTGGAGCGAGAGGCTCGTCCGGTGCAGATCCTGGATATTCAGATTGAGAGTATCGAGCTGCCGCGAGTTACCTTTTCCGTGAGCTGTTCCAAGGGAACCTATATCCGTACCCTGTGTTATGATATCGGACGAAGGCTTGGCTGCGGAGGCTGCATGGAATCTCTTTTGCGGACCCGCGTAGACTGCTTCGTTCTGGAAGACAGCCTGACCTTATCCCAGATCGAAAAGCTCCGGGATGCCGGCAGAGTGGAGGAGCATGTGGTTCCGGTGGAAGGCGTATTTCTGGGACTTCCGGCCCTTGCCACAAAACCGGGAGACGGGGACAAACTGGTACATAACGGAAATCCGTTCCCGGCGGAGCTTGCAGAGCCGGAAGAGACTGCAAAAGGAGCAGATTCGTCTGCGAAACCGGAAGGCAGGTCAGAAACCGAATGTAATCTGGCTGTATCTCTGGCAGATCGTTTTGATGGTGTCCGTGTCTACGACAGTGAACATCAGTTTATCGGTATTTACCGTTACAACGAAGAAAAACGGCGTTATCAGCCGCAGAAAATATTTCTTGGGGGAAACTAGCTATGAAGGTGATTACCGGGACCAGAGAGTTTTGCATAGAAGAACCAACTGTGGTAACCATTGGGAAATTTGACGGACGGCATCAGGGTCATCAGAAGCTGTTAAAAAAGATGCTGCAGCAGAAGGAAAACCACGGATGGAAGACAGCAGTCTTTACCTTTGATATGGCACCCATGGGAGTTGTGTCGGGAAAGCGGGCAACGGTTATAACCACCAATGAGGAACGCCGCAACAACATGAGGACCATGGGTATGGACTATCTGGTAGAGTATCCATTCAATCGGGAAGTGGCTGCCATGTCACCGGAAGATTTTGTCACCGATGTGCTGGTAAAGCAGATGCATGCGAAGGCCGTGGTGGTCGGACCGGACTGCAGCTTTGGGTATAAGGGAGCCGGAAACGCGCAGCTTCTGCGCAAGCTCGGACCGGAATACGGTTTTGAGACGATCGTCATCGAGAAAAAGCAGGACGACCATCGGGATATCAGCAGCACCTATGTCCGGGAGGAACTGGACCGGGGCAATATCGAGAAGGCGAATGAGCTTCTGGGCGAACCTTATGCCATTCACGGAAAGGTCGTGCATGGAAACCACATTGGTGGCGCCGTTCTGGGCTTTCCAACTGCAAATATCCTTCCGCCGCCGGAGAAACACCTGCCGCCCTTTGGTGTCTATGTTTCCCGCGTATTGATTGATGGAATGTTTTACGGCGGAGTCAGTAACATCGGAAGAAAACCGACTATTCAGGGCGAAAATCCTATCGGGGTGGAAACCTATGTCATGGGACTGGAAGAAGATCTTTACGGAAAAGACATCCAGGTGCAGCTCCTGAACTTCGAGCGCCCGGAACAGAAATTCGATTCCCTGGATGCGCTCAAGGAGCGGATCGGGAAAGACAAGCAATATGCCGCGGAATACATGGAAGCACATCCGGAGCTGTTTGCGGAAAAATAAAAGACAGAAAAATAGCTGGGAAGCATTTGATTTCCCAGCTATTTTTCGTATGATAGGAAATTGCGTCCTATCATACAAAAATGCTCCGCGAGGATGCGCACTCGGCGCAAAGGCAGATGGTTGCCGAAGCAACCGCGCCTCGGCGCGAGAATGTGCCAAGGCACATTCTTTTATCTGTAAATTAATGATATAACCGGTTATTTTCGTAGATCGGCTCGGAAGTCAGGTTCAGGCCCAGCTTCTTAAAGGTATTGGTATCAACAGAAGAGAGCATGACGGAGGTGTGAAGCTCGCATCCTCTTAATTTCGGAAGCTGCTCTAAGGCAAGCTTTGCGTTCGGGTCGGTGGCTGCGCACATGGAGAGGGCGATCAGAACCTCATCGGTGTGAAGGCGCGGGTTTTTGCTTCCCAGATATCCGGTCTTTAATCCCTGGATCGGCTCAATGAAAGTCGGGGAGATTAAGTGGATGTCATCGGAGATGCCGCCCAGCTCCTTGACTGCGTTTAACAGGACTGCTGCGGAAGCGCCAAGCAGGGCAGTGGTTTTTCCGGTGACGATCTTTCCATCCGGAAGCTCCATGGCTGCGGTCGGTGCGTTGGTCTCTTTGGCGAGGTTCACAGCAACCGGAACCACACTTCTCATGTCGGTGGTGATCTTGGCCTGCTTCATGAGCAGCTCGATCTTGTATACCTCATCCTTGCTGCCTTTGTCTTTGGCTACACGGTTCAATGCCTGATAGTAGCGGCGGATGATCTCCTGGCGGGATGCCTCCTGGCATGCTTCATCGTCGATGATACAGTTTCCGGCCATGTTCACGCCCATGTCAGTCGGGGATTTGTACGGGCAGTAGCCGTAGATGCCTTCAAACATGGCAGCCAGTACCGGGTAGATCTCAACGTCACGGTTATAGTTGACGGTGGTCACGCCGTATGCCTCTAAGTGGAACGGGTCGATCATGTTGACATCGTTTAAATCTGCGGTAGCAGCCTCATATGCCAGATTGACCGGATGCTTAAGAGGAATGTTCCAGATCGGGAAGGTCTCAAATTTTGCGTAGCCGGCCTTGATGCCGCGCTTATTCTCATGGTAGAGCTGGGAGAGACAGGTTGCCATCTTTCCGCTGCCCGGTCCTGGTGCCGTGATGATGACAAGCGGCTTGGTGGTCTCGATGTAATCGTTCTTTCCGTAGCCGTCATCGCTTACAATGTGGGCAATGTTGTTCGGGTAGCCATCGATCGGATAATGACGGTATACTTTGATTCCGAGATGTTCAAGCTTTGTTTTAAAGACATCTGCGGATGTCTGGCCGGTGTAGCGGGTGATGACCACGCTGCCCACATAGAGACCCTTATCACGGTATTCCTGGATGAGACGCAGTACGTCCGCATCGTAGGTGATGCCAAGATCGTGGCGGATCTTGTTTTTCTCAATGTCTGCCGCATTGATGGCAATGACGATCTCAGCCTGGTCTGCCAGCTGCAGAAGCATGTTCAGCTTGCTGTCCGGCGCAAAGCCTGGCAGGACACGGGAAGCGTGATAATCGTCGAACAGCTTTCCGCCGAACTCCAGGTACAACTTGTCTCCGAACTGGCTGATCCGCTCGCGGATGTGTTCAGACTGCATTTTTAAGTACTTTTGATTGTCAAATCCAATTTTCATAGTTGTTAATACCCCTTTCAATGCAGGCTCGTGACTTCGTCACGAGCCTGCCTCGCCGTTCGCCATAACCATGCTTGCATGGTTATGGCTCTCTTTCGCTCGTTGTATTGTACCATAGAAAAGAGAGTTTTGCACCCGGATTTGTCAAAAAAATGTAATATGTGGTATACTCTAGTTATCGTGTATGACCGGAATTTTCCGGACAGATAATTTCATAATAAAAAACAGAAGAGGAACGTGAACTATGAAGGGAAAACGAAGATGGCTTCTGGCCGGTCTGCTGCTGATTGTTCTTGCGATCACCGGCTGTGGTTTTCTCCGCAATGCGGAAAAAATCGCAACGACGCCGGAACCGGTCGTGGTAGGCTCTGACGCAGAAGAAGCCTCAGAGGCCGAAAAAGCAGAGCAGAAAGCGGAAGCAGAAGAGCAGAAACTGATTTCAGAAATCCGGATTTCCAACATACCGGAACGTGAGGAAACCCGGGCAAAGGGTATTTATATTTCCGCCTATGTGGCAGGAACTCCGGCCCTGGTGGACAATCTGATCAACGAGTTTGACCGAACCGAGGCGAATGCCCTTGTCATTGATTTTAAGGATGATTTTGGGCGAGTGGTATGTGAGACGGAGTCACCTCTTGTGAAGCAGCTTGGCTCCACAAAGGTTTATATTGAGGATATTGCCGGGCTGATGCAGAAATTAAAGGATCATCATATCTATGCCATTGCGAGGATTCCGGCTTTTCGTGATGCGTGGCTTGCTGAGGCGCAGCCGGACTGGTGTGTGAAGAAAGCGGATGGCACGGTGTTTCAGGACAGGGATAACCACGCCTGGGTGAATCCTTATAAAGAGGAAGCCTGGGAGTATCTGGCAGAGATCGCCCTGGAAGCGCAGAAGCTTGGATTCGATGAGATCCAGTTTGATTATGTGCGCTTTTGTACAGAAAAGGGAATGCAGGATGCGGTATTTTCGGAGGAGGATACCAAGGGCCGCAGTCGGACCGAGGCGATCCTCGACTTTATGGAATATGAGTATGAGAAACTGAGCGCAGCCGGACTCTTTGTATCCGCGGATGTGTTTGGCGCTATCATCAACAGTGATGTGAATGCGGATTCCGTGGGACAGATTTACGGAGAGATGGCAAAGCATCTGGATTACATCAGTCCCATGATCTACCCGTCCCATTATTCGGACGGAAATTATGGGATTGACCATCCGGATATGCGTCCGTATGATACCATCTGCGCAGCGCTGACAGAATCACGCAAGGAGCTTTATTTCGCAGGACTCGACGGGAGTCATGTGGCGGCAGTGCGTCCGTGGCTGCAGGATTTTACAGCCAGCTGGCTGAAGAATCATATCCCCTATGGAGGGGAGGAGGTGCGTGAACAGATCCGGGCGGTGTATGACTGTGGTTATGATGAGTGGCTTTTGTGGGATGCGGCCTGTACCTACGACTGGGATGGCCTTCTGATACCGGAGGCAGCAAGCGAAGAGGATGAACGGATCGCGGCTTCCCGCGCACAGCTCCCGGAAACGACCTATGCACCGGAGGAAACGGGGCACGATGCCCTGACCGTAACGACGGGAGAAGATCTGGCAGGAGAAAGCTTTCCGGCTGCCCGGGCACTTTCCGAAGCAATGGAGACGGCAGAAGAGCCGGGAACTCCGCCGGAGACCGGAACCACGCTGCCGCCTACGGTTTAAGGCTGAGAAAGAATAGAAAGAAACCAGAACAGAAAGAGACAGGAAACGTGACATGACAGAACGAATCGTAAGACCGGGGGAATTTTACCGGCATTTTAAAAATAAACTCTACCAGATCGTGGCTGTGGCCAGACACTCGGAAACCGGCGAAAGTATGGTGGTTTACCAGGCACTTTACGGGGACTACGGAGTCTATGTGCGGTATCTTGGCGTATCCTGACGCTTTCCTTATGCTCAATCTCACGGCGTCTGTCTTTGCAAAAATCAGCAAGCGCT
>ERZ856578.7022-NODE-7022-length-12237-cov-3.550082_pt1 | contig 12237 bp, 6 predicted proteins | sample MGYA00514384_ERZ856578 | MGnify/ENA primary metagenome ERZ856578 (study PRJEB29103, sample SAMN06111958) | human gut metagenome | biome: human gut; feature: ankylosing spondylitis patient; material: healthy_person | host: Homo sapiens | place: China:Hangzhou...
AATACTCTTTTCCAAACAATGCGCCACCTCCTGATAACACACTGGAACTTCCATGGGAAGAGCAGTGATACGATTAATCTTCCACACCTCGCCCGAGCGCTTCTGGATCGCCAGGGTGCGGAAGCCCATCTGCAAGCTGTTGAGGAAAGCCCCCAAGGTGGTGGGGCCCATAATGGTCACCCGGTAGTCCCTCTGCAGGACGGTGCACAGCTCAGCCCGTCTGGTAACCTCGGCGTACAGCCCCTCGGTGGGCAGGAACATGATCGCAAAATCGGTCGTATGGGGCGGCACGATGTATTTATCCCGGATGCTGCGGGCGTTTTCCTTGATGCTGGCCTCCAGCTGCCGCGAGGCCGTATCCACCTCCGCGGGCTCCCCCCGCTCCGCCGCCTCGGTCAGCCGTATGTAGCTTTCCATCGGGAACTTGGAATCGATGGGCAAGTAAACGGTGTCGGCCCCGTCCTCCTTACCCGGCAGGCAGATGGCATATTCGACGATTTCGCCCCGCCGGGGCGCCACCTTGACGTTGGCCCGGTACTGCTGGGGGGTCAACACCTGTTCAAGCAGGCTTCCAAGCGATATTTCGCCCCAGGTACCCCGGGTTTTGACATTGGTCAGCACCTTTTTGAGGTCTCCCACCCCCGCGGCCAGGCTCTGCATGTCCCCCAGGCCCTTGTACACCCGTTCGAGCTGGTCGCCCACCGCCTTGAAGCTCTCCCCCAGCCGGGTTTCCAGGGTCTTCTGGAGCTTTTCGTCCACGGTCTGGCGCATGCTGTCCAGCTTCCGGGCGTTGTCCTCCTGCAGACTCTGGAGCCGCCGGTCCACCATCCGGGTCATCTGATCGATGTTGGTACCGATGATTTGGCCGGCGTTTTTGAAGGAGGTATCCAGCTCCTGCCCCAGCAGGCTGACCTGTTGGGCGGTCAGCCGGTTCTGCTCGGCAAGTTCCCGGCGAAGCTGGTCATAGGTCAGGGCATCCCGTCTCTCCCGGCCCCGAAACAGGAGGACAAGAAGCACGACGAGATTCAGGAGCACCGCGGCCCCGGACAGGATCAGGCTCAGCTTGTCCATGACGCCGCTCCTTCCGCAAAGACCACCCGGCCGCCCAGCATGGTGAACCTAACCTTGCCTGTCAAAGCCATCCCCTTAAAGGGGGTATTCCGGGATTTGCCGTGGAGCTTGTCCGGACGGACGGTCCAGTGCGCCGCCGGATCGAACAGGATCAGGTCGGCAGGTGCGCCCTTTTGCAGGGTGCCGCCCGGGACACGGAGCAGCCGGGCCGGATTCCAGGCCATGAGCGTAACCAGTTCGGACAAGGTGAGCAGCCCCGGCACGACCAGCTTGGTATAACAGACCGCAAGGGAGGTTTCCAGGCCCACCGCGCCGTTGGGAGCCTTCACAAAATCGGCTTTCTCCTCCGGGGCATGGGGGGCGTGATCGGTGGCGATGACGGTCAGGGTACCGTCCTTTAAGCCCTGCAAAACCGCCGCTACATCTTGCTCAGAACGCAGCGGCGGATTCATGCGGTAATCGGCGTCCCGGCTGAGAAGCTGCGCGTCGGTTAAGGCAATATAATGGGGCGCGGTCTCCCCCGTCACCGGCACGCCCCGGCGGCGGGCGTCCCGAAGCAGCTCCACGCTCCCCTTTGTACTGACATGGCAGATATGCACCGGGCAGCCGGTCGCGGCGGCGAGGGCGATCTCCCGGGCCGTTGCGGCCTCCTCGGCGGCCGGGTGGATCCCCGGCACTCCCAGAGAACGGGACACGCTCCCCTCATGCATGATGCCGCCGGCCGCAATGGACAAATCCTCGCTATGGGACAGGAGCGGCAGCCCCGCGGATGCCGCCTCTTCCAGCGCCCGCTTCATCATCGCCCCGGTGGGAACGGGACGGCCGTCGTCGGACACGGCCACGGCCCCCGCCGCTTTGAGCGCCGCAAAATCCGTCATCTGTTCCCCTGCAAGCGATGCCGTGACGGCGGCGACGGGATAGACCCGCGCGGCCGCATCCTTCGCCTTGTCCCGGATCTGCCGGACCACGTCCGGACAGTCACAGGCCGGGCTGGTGTTCGGCATACAGGCCACCGACGTCACCCCGCCGGCGGCGGCGGCCCGGCAGCCGGATTCGATATCCTCCTTATGGGTCTGGCCCGGATCCCGCAGATGCACGTGCGCGTCCACGAGGCCGGGGAGCAGAAGGCAGCCATCCGCCCGGATCTCACGGGCATCGGCGGAAAGGGACCGGCCGAAATCGGCAATCACCCCGTCCCGCACGAGCAGATCGAGCGGTTCGTTTTCCAGCCCCTGCGACGGATCGGTTATTCTCGCTCCGCGGATCAGCCATTGTGGCATTCCGGCCGCCTCCCTTCGACTTTCTAACTGTATAGTATAGCATAGTTGCCAAAAGGTTACAATCCTTTCATTGACAAAAATCCATCCCTGCCGATGAAAAAGCTTGCGGTATTTCAACAAAAAGCCGAAGGAACCGGACAAACCTCATCCAAACGCAACAACCCTTATTCAAAACCATCAAATTTTGGCGAAAACACGACGAGCCCAGCCCGATAATGAATTTTTTATGAAAGTTTCGTTCAAAGTTCTTGCAAAAAACCAGATTATCCATTATAATAGGCAACAGCGATCAAGCTGCATCTTGTAATAAAGGAGAGGGTCCCATGTCGTATGTCGAATCCGTCCTTGCGGAGCTGATCCGCAAGAACCCCGCCCAGGAGGAGTTCATCCAGGCTGCTACCGAGGTCCTGCACTCCCTGGAACCGGTCATCGAGGCCAATCCCCAGTACCAGAAGGCTGCCCTGCTCGAACGGCTCGTAGAGCCGGAACGGGTGGTGATGTTCCGGGTCCCGTGGGTGGACGACGCGGGCAACGTACAGGTCAACCGGGGTTTCCGGGTCCAGTTCAACAGCGCCATCGGCCCCTACAAGGGTGGGCTGCGGCTGCATCCGTCGGTCAACCTGGGCATCATCAAGTTCCTGGGCTTCGAGCAGATCTTCAAAAACTCCCTGACCGGCCTGCCCATCGGCGGAGGCAAGGGGGGATCCGATTTCGATCCCAAGGGCAAGTCGGACAATGAGGTCATGCGGTTCTGCCAGAGCTTCATGACCGAGCTGTACCGCCACATCGGTGCGGACACCGACGTACCCGCCGGCGATATCGGCGTGGGCGCCCGGGAGATCGGGTATTTCTTCGGCCAGTACAAGCGCCTGACCAACCGGTATGAGGGCGTGCTCACCGGCAAAGGCCTGGCCTACGGCGGCTCCCTGGCCCGCACCCAGGCGACCGGCTACGGCCTGGTGTATTTCACCGAGGAAATGCTGAAGGTCATGGGTGATTCCTTCAAGGGAAAGACTGTCGTGGTTTCCGGCTCCGGCAACGTGGCCATCTACGCAACCGAAAAGGCCCAATCCCTCGGCGCCAAGGTCGTGGCCCTGAGCGATTCCAACGGCTGGGTGTATGACAAGGACGGCATCGACCTCGCTCTGGTCAAGGAGATCAAAGAGGTCCGCCGCGGCCGGATCAAGGAATACGCCGACGCCCGTCCCTCCGCCGAATACCACGAAGGCAAGGGCATCTGGAGCGTTCCCTGCGACATCGCCCTGCCCTGCGCGACCCAGAACAAGCTGCTGCTCGACGACGCGAAGCTGCAGGAGAAAAACCGCGTCAAGTTAGAGGCCGAGGGCGCCAACATGCCCACCACCCTGGAGGCGACCGAATACCTGCAGCAGAACGGCGTGGCCTTCGGCCCCGGCAAGGCGGCCAACGCCGGCGGCGTGGCCACATCCGCCCTGGAAATGAGCCAGAACTCCATGCGGCTGAGCTGGACCTTCGAGGAAGTGGACGAGAAACTCCACGGCATCATGAAAGGCATCCATCAGAACGCCTACGCCGCGGCCGAAAAATACGGCTGCAAGGGCAACTACGTCATGGGCGCCAACATCGCCGGTTTCGTAAAAGTCGCCGACGCCATGATGGCGCAGGGCGTGGTCTGATCCGTTCGGGATAACCTCCCCGGGTTCTGCGGAACCCGGGGGATTTTTTTAATCAGGCTTTCCCCTTCCCCCTGTCCATTTTCCGTGGGATATGCTATACTGGACCCATCCCGTGCGGCCTTTGTCACCGTATCTTTCACAGTTCACACAGCGTACATAATCATCGGTTACACTAAAACACACGGATACCCGTATCCGCCCGAAAGGAGAGACCGACATGGCCCACCCGTCCCCGGACACTGCGAAAACCACCATCCTGATCGTGGACGACGAGACGCGGATGCGCCGCGTCATCGCCGATTATCTGCATATCAAAGGCTATGAGACCGACGAGGCCGGCGACGGCGTCGAAGCGCTCGAACGCTTTGAAGCCGGTTCCCCCGACCTCGTCCTGCTCGACGTAATGATGCCGCGCATGGACGGGTTCGAGGTATGCCGGCACATCCGGGCAAAAAGCGCGGTGCCCATCATCATGCTCACCGCCAAAGCGGAAGAGGAAGACGAACTGCAGGGCTTCGGGCTGGGCGTCGACGAATACATCTCCAAGCCCTTCAGCCTGAAAATCCTGGCCGCGCGGATCGAAGCCGTCCTGCGGCGGCGTTCCGCCCCGGGCACCACCGCCTCCCCCGCCCTGCCCTCCGGCTTATCGGTCGATACGGCCGGACGGGTGGTCCGGGTGGACGGCGAACCGGTCGAACTGACCTATACGGAATTCGAGCTGCTGCTCTACCTGATGAACAACGCCGGCATGGCCCTGTCCCGGGACAAAATCCTCGACAACGTGTGGCGCTATGATTATTACGGGGACGCCCGGACAGTGGACACCCACATCAAAAAGCTGCGCGGCAAGCTCGGTGAATACGGCGACCATATCCGCACCATCCGGGGGATCGGATACAAATTCGAAGCATAGAAAGGGCTGTCTATGGAAGCGAAACAGCGCAAGGGCCTGCACTCGGTCCTGTGGAAGATCACGGCTGCGATGGTGCTGTGCATCCTGCTCCTCCTCCTGTTCAACTGGCTGCTCAACAATTTCGTCCTCCAGTCCTTTTATACCCAGCAGAAAAAGCAGGGCCTCGAGGAGGCATACGTCCAGGCGGACCGCCTCATCCAGGACGACGACGAGGCGTTTCGCCGCGCCATGGACGATCTCGCCCAGACCAGCAACATGTTCACCCTGATCTGGAACACCCGCCGCATGATTTACGATTTTCAGAACCGGACCGCCGGCTTTATACAGGTCCCGTATTTCGACATGTCTCCCGGGACCTATCAGGTCGTGGAAGAGGAAAAAAGCCTCTCCATTCCCGAGGATTACCTCCAGTCCCGCTCCATCAAGCTGTACGGCCGCCTGCATTCCGGGGAGTATATCCTCATCCAGACCCCCGTGGCCGCGATTGAGGAGAGCATCGCCATCTCCAACCGGTTCCTGCTGTTTTCCGGGGCGGTCACCCTGCTGATCAGCGTCCTCATCGTCTGCCTCGCCGCCCGCAGCTTCATCCGTCCGATCCGGCGCCTGTCCCATCTGGCCCAAAATGTGGCCCGCCTGGATTTCAGCGAGCGGTATACCGGCCGCGGAAAGGACGAGCTGGCTGACCTCGGCAACAGCCTCAATACCATGTCCGACACCCTTGAGCGCACCATCCGGGAACTGCAGGACGCCAACAGCCGCCTATCCCGCGATGTGGAAGAAAAAACGCGGCAGAACGAGGCGAGGCGCGCCTTCATTTCCAATGTCTCCCACGAGCTCAAGACCCCCATCGCCCTGATCCAGGCCTACGCCGAGGGGCTGCGGGAGGATATCGCCGCCGGCACCGGCAACCGGGAGTATTACTGTGGGGTCATCGAGGACGAATCCCAGAAAATGTCCCAGATGATCAAAAAGATGACCCTGCTCATGCAGCTCGAGGACGGCAGCAGCCAACTGGAGCCGGAAGCCTTCGACATCGCCGAGCTGCTGGGCAACCTCATGCGGAAAAACGCCATCCTGTTAGAGGAAAAGCACGCCCAGCTCACCCTGCCGGCCGACCGGCCGGTTTTCGTGCGCGCCGACGCCTTCCTCATCGAGAACGTCCTCTCCAACTACCTCTCCAACGCGCTGCACCATGTGCGGGACGGCGGGGTGGTATCGGGCGTCATCCGGCGGGCCGGTGACGAACGGGTGCGCATCTCGGTTTACAACGACGGCGCCTGTATCCCGCCCGCCGATCTGCCTCATATATGGGAAAGCTTTTACAAGGTGGACAAGGCGCGCACCCGCGCTTACGGCGGTACCGGCATCGGCCTGTCGGTCGTCGCGGCGATCATGCGGGCTCACCGGATGCCCTGCGGCGTCTTCAACCGCCAGGACGGCGACCGGACGGGCGTGGAATTCTATATCGAGCTCGAGCAGGCCGGGCCGCCCGCCGAATCCATCTGACAGGAGGCGGCCGGTGTGAACAACAGGAAGGCCCCGTCATCCCTGGCGTTCCGGGGGATGGCCGATGCCCGGGAGGATTATGCCCGGCTCAAAACCTGGCTCTGCAATCCCGCGGTCCGGAAATGGTACGGCGCCGACGATTTTCCCGTCCCGCCGTCCTTGGAAGACGTGGTGAAGAAATACCGCGTCCCCTCTCTTCTGGAAGAGGAGGTCCATCCCTGTTTCATTTTGGCGGACGGGACGCCTGTCGGCTATATCCAATTCTATCCCATCCGGGATCACGGGGACGGCGTTTGGGGGATCGATCTGCTCGTCGGGGAGGATCGATTCCGGGACAGGGGCATCGGCACCCTCGCACTGCGGGCCATGACCCATTTTCTGTTTGAAGAGAATCAGGCCCGGAAAATCACAATGGATCCCGACGCGCGGAACGCGCGGGCCATCCGCTGCTATGAAAAATGCGGTTTCCGTCCCTATGCCCGGTCCGGCTCTCATCTCATCCTGGTTTTGGACCGATCCTGATAGGCTGAAAGGCTTGGAATATCACGGTGAAAGCGGCCCATCCGGGCTGCTTTCACCGCGTTTTTTCCTGGTTTTATGATAAGAATGATAAAATCATTCACATTATAAAATTCGTACTTTATCGCCTAATTTTTCCCATGTGTTATGGCAAAAACACACAAATAGATATTTTGTGAGCATCTTTCCCATATCGAGTCTTTTTCATTGACATTCCCTTTCCAGCTCTCCTATACTGGTGCCGTTCACCAGATTCTTCCAATTGGGGAGAATGCGAAAAGGGAGGATGAAATATGAAGGGATGGACAAGCCGGATAGCGGCGCTTTTGACCGTCGGCGCCGTACTGCTCGGAGCGGCGCCGTTTTCCACGTCGGCACAGACACGGGCCGGCCTCACCGTTTCCACAGGACTGGAGGCCGCGGCGCTGGCCGATTATCTGCTGTCGGCGCCTCTTGCCTCCACTGAAGGCAGCGCCGTGGCCACCTGTTCCGATAAATGCCAGATCGGAACCTTTTCCGATGCGGCCGGGCTGACCGGGCTGGACGGGGGCGTTATCCTGAGCACGGGAGACGCCGCGGCCGATTTTAATCCGGGAGACCCTGCCAGCAAGGGGTTTCCCTCTGTACAGAACCAGCCCGACGGCGACCTCACCCGTCTCAACGGCGGTGCCGCCACCAAGGACACGGCCGTCCTGGAATTCGAACTTATCGCCACCGGCGACCTGCTCAACTTTCAGTATGTTTTCGCCTCCAGCGAATTCGAGCAGGATGAACCGTATAACGACGTGTTCGGCCTCTTTATCGACGGTGAAAACATCGCCCTGCTTCCCGACGGGAGCCCGGTGACCATCCAGAACCTCAAGGCTTCCAACCGTTTCCTGCCCGACCCTGATTTTGAGCGGAGCGGGTTCAACGGCATTTCCACCGTGCTCACCTGTTCGAGGCCGGTGACGCCCGGGCAGCGGGTGAAGGTCAAGATCGCCATCGGCGACGTCATCGACAACGCCTTCGACTCCGCCGTGCTCCTCAAGGCCGGCTGCCTGAATTTCGAGCCGGCCCGCTCCGCCATCGATTTCGAAGCGGAAACCCTGATCAATCTCGATCCCGCCGCGACATACACGATCACGGCGGGTGACGACATCTATTCCGTCACGGCCGACGCCAAAGGGGAAATCCCCTTGGCCGGGACCGATGACGACGGGGGCGCTTACCGCCTGTTCGGCCGGGATATCCTGCTGGTGCCCCTATCCGGGGACGCCCCTCCCCGTCTGATCGCCGTTGGCGAAAAGCCCGCGAAGCCCGCCGCCCCTTCCGGACCGTCCTCCCTGCCCGGCGGCGGTTCGGATATCGCCATCGCGGGCGACACCCGGACCTTCATCGGGGTGGCGGTACAGGGCCATTCACTCGACGGAGGCGCCAGTTGGCGGGTAGCGGAGGGCAATCCGCCCCATGTGGTTTTTGAGGGCCTGATCCCTGGGCGGACCTATTCTCTCATCACCCGCGTCCCCGCCACCGGCACCACATTCGCGTCCGATCCGTCGGAGGCGCTGACCTTCGAGCTGCTGAGCATGTTCGGCGCCGATGACTTCGCCGTCTCCCCGGAAAACGGGCCGTACGACGGCCTGGACCACACGATCGCGATCCAGGCGCCCGCCGGGGTGACGGTCACATATGCCGCGGCGCCGTCCGGCCCCTATGGGGACACCCCGCCCTCCTACCGGAATGCCGGCAGATACACCATCTATTACCGCGCCGAACAGAACGGCTGGTATCCGTACTATGGACAAGCCGAGCTGCTGATCGGCCGGGCCGGCCTGACCGTCGTCCCGCTGCCGGATCAGGAAAAATTCACCGGCCAGGCGGACCCGGAACTGCGTTATACCTATCGGGGAGCGATACCCGGGGAAACGCCGGCCTTCACCGGGGCGCTCTCCAGAGAAAGCGGCGAAGCGCCAGGCCGCTATGCCATCGATTCCGGCAGCCTCGCGCTGGCGGATGGGGACGGGTTCCGAGCGGACAACTACACGCTGACATGTGAGGAAGACACCCTTTTCACCGTCCGCGCCGCTGCTGCGGGCCTGGAGGATCTCATCCTCAGTCCCGGGGCGGAGCTCTCTATACGGGAAAATCCGTCGGCCTGGAACCGGGCTCCCATCGTTCTCACCCCGTCCAACGGCTATACCCGTTTGTCCCTTGACGGCTCTGCCTGGACGGATACCCTCACCCTTTCCTCACCCGGAGAAAACCAGGCCGCGTCCCTGTATCTGCAAAAGCCGGACGGCACCATCGCCCAGCCGATCACGGTCTATTATAACCTGGATACGGAGGCCCCTGCCGGCATCCGGGCAAGCTACGCTCCCAACCGGTTTTTCCAGTTTCTCCACACGGTCACGTTCGGCCTGTTTTTCCGGGAGACAGTCACAGTCACGCTCACCGCCGAGGATTCGCTCAGCGGTGTCCGGGAATTTACCTACACTCTTTCGGACGGCCGGACGGGATCGACGGCGTCCTCCTTCCGCATCGATCCGCAGTTCATAGGCTCCTTTATCGTCACCGCCTCCGACGAGGCGGGCAACGAATCGGCACCCGTCTCCTTCGAGGCTTTCGCTGTCGACAGCGAAGCGCCGGATGTCCCCACCCTCTCCTTCGGCGGCTATACGCCGGGACAGTGGACGAATACGGCCGTCACCGTCACTGTGAGCGGCTCCTCCAGCCTGAGCGGCATCAAAGGCTATCAGGTCCGGACCGGCAACGGCCCGTGGCAGGATATGCCGGCCCTCGAGACCGCCCCCGCCACATCCGAAGCTCCCGCTTCCGTCCTTTCCTCTATCCTGACTGCCGATACGGATGGGGAAACCGCCTATGCGTTCCGTGCTGTGTCCAACAACGGGCTGGCTGGGCCCGCCACCGACCCGGTGGTCATTGCCATCGACCGGACTGTTCCGACCGTTTCGGTATCGGCCGGCGGGTATACGGGCGGCTGGACAAGGGAGGACGTCACCTTTACCCTGTCCACCGTATCCTCCGCTCCCTCCTCTGTCGTTTTCGAGTACTCCTCCGATGACGGACAGACCTGGCATCCTCTTCCGGGCGGCATCCTCACCCTTTCACAGGATATCTGCGCCGCCTATCGTTTCCGGGCCGTCAGCGAGGCGGGGACCGCGGGTGAAGCCTCCCCGCCGATCGAGGTGAAGATACAGAAAACGCCCCCGCCTCCGGCGGCGCTGGTGCTGGCTCCGGAACAGCCGGACGGGGATGACGGCTGGTATGTCACCAATCCCACCGCCACCATTACCCCTCCGGAGCCGGCCGGCCACCCAGCTCCGTTTACGGTATATGTACAGCTTTATATCGGCTCCGTCCCCATCCCGGCACTGCCGTTCTCTTCCGAAGCCGTCCTCTCCCTTCCGGGGGACGGCGTGTATACCCTGCGGGTGTGGACGGAGGACGCCGCCGGAAACCTCTCCCCGGTCCAGACCCGTACCCTTTCTCTCGACTCCGCCGCCCCCACCGGAGAGATCCTTCTGGCCGGACAGCCGGGAACCGCTTCCTCTCCCGTCCCTCCCTGCGACTTTTTCCGCAAGGAGGACGTGCCCGTCGAGATCACGGGGAACGACGGCGGCGATGTCTCCATCGCCTGGCAGTTCCTGCCTCTCGGCAGGGCACCGGAGTCGGACGGCTGGACGCCGGGGAACACGCTTACCCTGGTCCCTGGACAAAAAGGCGTCGTTTGGGCCCGGCTGACAGATCGGGCCGGTCATATGACGCTCCTCTGCTCCAGGGGGACCGCCGTATACAGCGACGCCTCGCTGGCATCCTCCTCGGCCTTTTATTCCCCCGACCCATCCATGCCGGATCACCGGGATATCCTCATTCCCCTTTCCTGGAACGGCAATACCCTGGACGCCATCCGTCTCGGGGACATCCTGCTGGCGGAGGGGACGGACTATCTCATCCGCGAGGACGGCGTACGCCTGAAAAAGGAAGCGCTGGCGTCCTTTCGCGATTGGCCGGCCAAGCTGGCCCTTACGATCCGGCCGCTGGATGAGCCCTACGCCGCTCTGCCTGGGAATGAGGCCCCGGTCCCGATGATTTTTACGGTCTATAACCGGGTGAGCGCCGCCCTTCCCCTTCTCGCCGAAGTCCCGGATGGGAAGATGGTGTATTTTACCGGGGAAGAGGCCGCCCCTCTTCGGATACAGGCGGTGTCTCCGGACGGCGGCACGCTGTCTTATCAGTGGTACCGCAACGGTCAGGTCCTCGAAGGGGCGACACAGGATCACCTGATCCCCTCGACGGCGATACCCGGCGTTTCGGTTTACACCGTCTCCGTCACCAATACCAATGCCGATGCCGAGGGCCAGAAGACCGCCGTGCTCCAAAGTCCCGAGATGCCCGTATCCATCCTTGACCTTTCTCTCGGATCTCCCGTCTCGGAACCCGGCCTGCCGCCTCTTCTGTCCCATCCCACCCTGCGGGAACTGTTTCCTCTCGCCCTCGGTGGACAGGACCTTCTGCGCCTGGAACAGGGCGGCAGCCTGACCCTTTCTTTCTCCATCCGCCCCTCCCGGCTGACGGACGCACAAAAACGCGCATGGGAGCAGCATCTGGAACCGGAAACCGGCGGAATTTGCCTGCGCCTCGCGCTGGACAAAACCGCCGTAGATGCGTATGGAAACGAACAAACGGATGAACTCGTCTATCTATCCGCCCCTGTACGCCTGACCTTCGCCGTCCCCGATTCCCTGCAAAAAAGCGGCCGGATTTTCACGCTGCTGTCGCTGGACGGGGATTCTTGGACACTTCATTCCGACCTGGATTCCGATACCGGCACCATCACCATCGAAACCGACACCCTTGGGGAGTTCGCGCTCGTTTACCGGGATCCCTCCGTCTCGTCCCCCGGCACGAACGCCGGCGGGTCCGTGCCCCTTATCCGGCTCGCCTTCTGGTCGTCTCTCACAACAGCCCTGCTGGCCTTTTGGCCGAAAGGAAAAAAGAAAGTGCCTCTCCGGCGGAACTAATCCCGTTTTTCCGGTCACATCGCCTCTTATGCGCATATCCTGTAGAGGAGGTGCTCCTATGAACTTGAAAAATGGACAGATCACCGTTTCGGAGATCACCCGCGATCCCCGTGCCTATGCCCTATTGAACCGGGAATTCCCACAAATCGCCCAGTCCCCGCTCTTCCGTCTTGCGGGCGGCATGACCTTGCAGCAGGTCCTCTCGTTTGCCAAAGGGACGGCCATGCAGGAGAAGCTCGACAGCCTGCTCAAACAGCTCGAAGCGCTCT
>ERZ856578.7035-NODE-7035-length-12219-cov-5.847142_pt1 | contig 12219 bp, 9 predicted proteins | sample MGYA00514384_ERZ856578 | MGnify/ENA primary metagenome ERZ856578 (study PRJEB29103, sample SAMN06111958) | human gut metagenome | biome: human gut; feature: ankylosing spondylitis patient; material: healthy_person | host: Homo sapiens | place: China:Hangzhou...
TTGTTAGCATGCATCTGAAGGATACGTCCAACACGTTCTTTCTTGTCCTTAGTAGCGTTAAGTACATAAGAACCGGAGTTCATGGTACCGGAGTACACACGGAAGTATGCCAGCTTACCAACAAATGGGTCTGTCATAATCTTAAATGCCAGAGCTGAGAATGGTTCTTCATCAGAAGAATGTCTCACGATCGGATTGCCATCCAGGTCAACACCCTCGATTGGAGGAATGTCTGTTGGAGCAGGCATGTATTCAATGATTGCATCCAGAAGTTTCTGAACACCTTTGTTTCTGTATGCAGTACCGCAGCATACCGGTACAGCTGTACATTCACAAGTAGCTTTACGAAGAACTGCTTTTAATTTTTCATTAGACGGTTCTTCACCTTCCAGATATTCCATCATTAAATCGTCATCCAGTTCGCAGATTTTCTCTACGAGTTCTGTATGATAAAGTTCTGCTTCTTCCTTCATATCTTCCGGAATATCTGTGATGGAAATGTCTTCACCTTTCTCATCATTGTAGATATAAGCCTGCATTTCGAAAAGGTCAATGATACCTTTGAATTCATCTTCTTTTCCGATTGGAAGCTGTAAGCAGATAGCGTTTTTACCAAGACGAGTCTTGATCTGATCTACAGCATTGTAGAAGTTTGCACCGAGGATATCCATCTTGTTGATGAATGCCATACGCGGTACATTGTAAGTGTCAGCCTGACGCCATACGTTTTCTGACTGAGGTTCTACACCACCCTTTGCACAGAAGACGCCGACAGCGCCGTCAAGTACACGGAGTGAACGCTCAACCTCTACGGTGAAGTCTACGTGTCCTGGAGTATCAATGATGTTGATACGATGTTCCAGAGCACCTGGTTTCTTCTTGCAGTGATCCTGCAGAGTCCAGTGACATGTTGTAGCAGCAGAAGTAATTGTGATACCTCTCTCCTGCTCCTGCTCCATCCAGTCCATTGTTGCGGTACCTTCATGAGTATCACCGATTTTGTAGTTGACACCTGTATAATAAAGGATACGTTCTGTAAGAGTTGTCTTACCTGCATCGATATGAGCCATGATACCAATGTTTCTGGTACGCTCAAGCGGGTATTCTCTACCTTCTTTTCCAGCCAATTGGATTTTCCTCCTTGATTAGAAACGATAGTGAGCAAATGCTTTATTTGCTTCAGCCATCTTGTGCATATCTTCTTTCTTCTTAACAGATGCGCCTGTGTTGTTCATTGCATCCAGAAGCTCGTTTGCAAGTCTCTCCTCCATAGTCTTCTCGCCTCTTTTACGAGAATATGTGGTGAGCCAGCGAAGAGCCAGTGCCTGACGTCTGTCTGCTCTTACCTCGATCGGAACCTGGTAAGTAGCACCACCGATACGTCTTGCTTTTACCTCGAGAAGTGGCATGATGTTGTTCATAGCCTCTTCAAAAACTTCGATAGCTGGTTTGCCAGCTTTTTCTTCAATTCTAGCGAAAGCGCCGTATACAATCTTCTGAGCGACACCTTTCTTACCATCTAACATGATGTTGTTGATAAGTTTGGTAACCACTTTATTGTTGTACATCGGGTCTGCCAGAACGTCTCTTTTCTGAGTATGTCCTTTACGTGGCACGTTACTTCCCTCCTTAATCAAAATGATTAAATCATCGGTACTCACTATTAAAACTAAGGTGTTCGCACTGGTAAAGTCCTATATTTAACCCGCAACCGACAGGGTATATGGAATACCGTACAATATTTATAGTTATAAGTGAATCTTCGATTGATTACTTTTTTCTACTTTATTTCTTTTTAGGTCTCTTAGCACCATATTTGGAGCGGGCCTGTTTTCTGTTAGCTACACCTGCAGTATCCAGTGTACCTCTGATGATGTGGTATCTGGTACCAGGTAAGTCCTTAACACGTCCACCACGGATAAGAACTACACTATGTTCCTGAAGGTTGTGACCTTCTCCTGGGATATAGCTTGTTACTTCGATTCCATTGGAAAGACGAACTCTGGCAATCTTTCTAAGAGCTGAGTTAGGTTTTTTAGGTGTTGCAGTTTTAACTGCTGTACAAACTCCACGTTTCTGTGGTGCAGACTGTTCAACAGCTTTCTTTCTTAAAGAGTTGAATGTTCTCTGCAGAGCCGGTGCTGTAGATTTCTTTACAGCTGTCTGACGTCCTTTTCTTACTAACTGGTTGAATGTTGGCATTCCATTTCACCTCCCGATTATTTTCTCCATGGTTAGTCATGGGGTAGCGCGGTTGCTATTGTCAAATGAATATTGCGCACAAAAAAACAGCGTTCCTGTTGCACGCTTGCTCATTATATCCCGTAAAAATGCAGCTGTCAAGGCATTTTACAGGATTTTTTCGTTATTTTACGAAATCCTTATTATTGCATTTTAAGACATCTCTGCTTATAATAAAAAAAAGTAATTTTCACTTTATTTGTTTACATCTATAATATAGGAAAGGATTTTTTATGAAAAACAAAATCACCCCATCTGTTATCCTGCTCATCATTACCGTGATCTTCTTTATTGCCGGTATCTTTTTCATGGGAATCCAGGCCAGACAACAAATTTCGGATACTGAGCAAAGCCTTGATGCTTTCATTTCCCAGGTAAAAGACAAACAGCAGGCGTTAAACGACGCACAAACTTCTTTTTCATCCGCTGTCAAAGAAAAAAAAGATCTTCTGAATTATCGCCAGCAAAAAGCTTCCGGTCGGCAGACTGCTGTGCAGGAGCATCGCGATACTCAGGAGTCATCCGAAGCTGTCACTTCCGTTTTCAGTCAGGGTCACAGCTGATTCCAGAGATATTTTATAAGACATTTACTATAGAAAGAACTCTTACATACAGAAAGGATTTATATAATGAAAAATAGCAAGCAAAAAAAGCCATTTCTTCTTTATACGATCATCATCATCCTCGCGCTTGTCATTCTCGCACTTGGCGGGCTGACACTCTACTCTTTTCAGGATCTTGCTTCTCTCCGTTCAAAAGTCACTGATCTCCAGAATACAGTACAGGAAATTTCTGATACATCAGCAGAACTGATCAGTCAGGCAAAGGAACTAGGTAGTCTGAACGATCAACTGGAATCCTCAAATGATTCTGAAACAGATTCCTCCGTTGATTCTTCACAGGATGTACAGGAAGAAGGGACTATTTCTCCTTCCCATTCTTCTGAGTCTTCCACTGACGAAAGTCTGAACAGTCTTCTCTCTCAGATTAAACCGCTCCTTCCTCAGAACAATGGCACCTGGTCCGTATATGTATGCAACCTTATGAAAAATACAGAAGGTGTGATTGACGATCAGCCCATGCAGGCTGCCAGTCTGATCAAACTTTTTATTATGGGTACTGTTTACGAAAATTATGAATCTCTCTCCGAAACTTATGGTGCTGATACACTGAACAGTTATTTGAATTCAATGATTACCGTAAGTGATAACGATGCGGCAAATAAACTTGTAAATATGCTTGGTGATAGCGATGATGAAGCCGGTATGCGTGCTGTGAATGCATTTTGTGCTTCTCATGGATACTCCAGCACTTCAATGGGACGTCTCCTTCTCCAGAGTAATGAATATGGTGATAATTACACTTCCGTCAGTGATTGCGGTCATTTTCTGAAGGAAATCTATCAGAGCAATGCCGGCACTGCCGAATCCACTCTTGCGCATACAGATGCAATGTATTCTCTTCTCAAAATGCAGCAGCGCAGAAATAAAATTCCTGCCAACCTTCCAGATGGAGTAAAAGTTGCCAACAAAACCGGAGAGTTGGATGATGTCGAAAATGATGCCGGAATCATTTACAATACCGCCAAAAACATCGATCTGGTTGTCTGCTTTATGTCGCAGGATCTCACCGACAGTAGTGAAGCACAGGCAGTAATCGCACAGGATTCTCGTCTGATCTATGGTTATTACAACGAATGATCATTTTTCACAGCAAAAAACCTGTCATTCCGAATTTTCGGTCTGACAGGTTTTTCTTATTCTTCTTGCTTATCTTCCTCATATGACATTTCCCAGATATCCGCAAAAACAGCAAGCGGACAATCTGTCAAAAGACACATCAGCAAAAAACATTCATATGGATTTACTATGTAGATCTCACTCATTCCGCATTTCTTAAGAATTTCCTGAATCTCCTCAAGAAAATGATGATAACGATTATACGGATCATCATCCTGCATCTCCTGTGAAATGATAAAGAACTCTAATGTAATCAGATCAAAGCGCTCTACTGGAAATTTATGATTCAATATACTGTTGATTCTCTGTCTGCTGAATCGCTTCTGACTGAAATGTTTCGCCAGAATAGATGCCGACATCTTTTTAAGATTTCCCATTTTATTTACAGGAATTCCACTGCAGATAACTTTTTCCACATCTGAATCCGTAATATCTGAAATATTCCACACCTTATTGCGGGATTTTTCCACCTCATCCCCCTGATACATCTTCGCGATGATTTCTTTTGCATGAGTAAGGAGACGGACAAATTCCTGATAGGCCTGACTTTTCTCGGACATCGGATCATCTGCTCCAACTTTCACATACGCCAGATAACGAAGCAGTTTATCCTCTGTATCAAGACAGATTTTTCCCGAATAAACCTGTGGAGCTTCTGTATAACTCTCATCTGGTTCCAGCTCTTCATAGCGTTTCTTAAGTTCTTCTGCCCTATGATAACCAAGCTGCTGCGAATAACAGTACCAGTAGATTACCTCATCCGGATTATGGAAATCAAAATCCTGTTCCCGCAAAACCCTTGTCAGAAAATCGGATACATCTTCTGCACTCATGCGCAATCCAAAACCCAATAAAAAAACAGTTTCTCTTTTTACCGAAGCCTGTGTCAGCCAGTTATTTACCAACGATGTCAGTTTTGTCGAAGTTGGATTCATAGATTTCGGTGTACAAGTCTCATGAAATGATTCGATCACAATATCTCTGTAAATATCCTGTGTGACTTCGTTATAAGGTTCTTCCAATCCTGCACGTTCATAAATATAACGTTTCAGATGATCTCCAAAAGACACGAGTTCCATTTCTTTATATAAATAATGAAAAATAACATCTGCATCCTCATCCTCAAAGCCATCCAGACTGACAACCTGACGAAATCTCTGTGCAGCTTTTCTCGTAAATTCAAAGTCTTTTACAGAATCAAATGCCACTGTCTGCTCAAAATCAAGATCCTGCATTCTGTTTTTCATTATATATCACCCTCATTCTGCCTGTGAAACCAATTTAACACTCGTCTGAACATATTGCGTGGCTGCTCCATGATCTCACATAAAACAACTGTAATATTATCTCTTCCACCCTTTTTCAGAGCTCTGTCCACGAGAATCTCTACGGTTTTTGCCACTGGAATATCCCTGCTGAGTATATCCGCGATTTCTCCGTCTGAAAGCATATCTGTGATTCCATCAGAACAAAGCAGGAAGCGATCCCCTATTTTAATTTCCTGCCTGCTGATCGACGGTTCCAGCTGCAGATTTTCTTCTTCCATCCCAAGATACTGTGTTAATGGTGCCTTTCCAAACAAACTGCGCCCCAGGACGTGGTCTTGTGAAATCTGATAAAATTTCTCGCGGTCTGATTTATAGATCCGGCTGTCTCCAAGATTGCAGCTATAAACAGCATCTTCTGCAAAGGCAAGTAATGCTGCCGTTGTTCCCATGCTGTTGATCTTATTTGTCCTGCCGTAATCGCAGATAGCCTGATTCATGCTTTCACAGATTTCATTCAGGAATTCTTCCGGATCATTCCGTATTCCATCTTTTGCAGTTTTAAAATGTTCGCCACAGGCTTCTGCCGCAAGAAAAGCAGCCATCTCGCCACAGCTCTCACCTCCCATGCCATCAAAAACAGCAAGCAGCGGATATTCCGATTGTTTCATATATCCGCTTCGAATATGGCTCATTCCCTGATTCTGAGCCTCCAGACTATCACCGCAGCACCAGAAATTATCTTCATTATTATTGCGGATTTTTCCTATATGGCATGTATATGCATATTCAATCTGATAGGCCATATTCCGTCCTTTCTTATGATGCTGAATTTTCTGAGCTGCTGTCTGAAGAAAGATTCAGTTCATTCTTATATTCCTCTGCACGATTCAGATACTTTTCGCCTCTGCTGACGTATTCATCATTATTTGTCTCATTGTCATGACAACGGTTATTTTCATCAATCCATCGGACAAGCTTTCCATCATCATAATAATAACGGTCTATTTTCTGCTGTCCTTCTTTTATATCTCCGGATGTACTGCTGTCTGACCAAATATATGCAAAAAACAGTTCATTCTTCCAGTAATAGTATTCTTCATACTGATTATCCTTCGAAAGGGATGGATAGATAAGGATCTTCCTTACCTGCCAGCTGCCATCATCCAGCTGTTTCAGGTAGCTGATCTTTCCATCCTCTTCTGAACCGATCCAGCTGTAATCATTCAGATTATCACTGATCTCTGTTGCCTGTGTCTGTATTTTTTCCAGTGTCTCCTGCAACTGCTTACTTTCTGCAGTCTGAACAGTTTCCGTTACAGACTGTTTCAAACGCTGCAGTTCCGCATTTTCCCTCAAAAGCCAGATAAATACACCCACGATCACACAGACTGCAGCAAACATGATAATAACCGCAGCAACCAGTGGCTCAAATTTCTTTTTTGCTCTCTTTTTGGCTTTTTTTGCTGATAACGGCCTTTCCTGATTGTTTTTGCGTACAATCACTGTCCCTTCTGTCTCTGCTTTCATTTGGGACTGCTGGATTGCTTGTTTTCGGTCTTTCTGTGGTGTTCTTTGCTGAGATTTGTGCTGCACCTTCTGTGGATTTATTTTCCCCGGTGCATGTTCAAGCTCCTGCGTTTTACGTACATGCACTGTTTTTGCAGATGAACTTCCTGTTTTTACTCTCTCCAATGCTTCACGAAATTCCTCTGCATTGGCATAACGTTCTTCCCGGTCAAACGCACATGCTTTGAGAATCACCTCCGCAAACGCATCGCCTGCTTCTGCCGGTCTAGGGAGTTTCTCCCCGGCCATACGTTTATTCAAAGCATTTTCTTTATCTCTGTATGTAATCAGCTGTTTTTCCAGGCTGATAAACGGAAGTCTGTTGTGATTCCGAAGTTTGTATAAAACAATTCCAAGCGAATAAATGTCTACTCTTGAATCATAAGCTTCACCTTTATACATTTCCGGAGCCATATAAGAATAGGTACCCTTCTTTGAAAGTCCGCTCATAGTGCGTTCCAGTTCACGGGCAATACCAAAGTCTCCAAGTTTAAATTCTCCAAACCTGGATACAAAAATATTTTCAGGTTTGATATCTCTGTGAATAATATTCTGACATTGACAGTATTCCAATGCTTTACACAGATCAATACCAAGGCGGATCACATCATCTTCCGAAAGTGCGCGTCCTGCACAATATTCCATAAAGCTGGTCAGATATTCCATCCGGATATAAATATCCCATCCAATGTCATCCAGATATTCTACTACTTTATAATCTTCAACAGAAACCACATGAGAATTTCCTCTGAAATATTCCATGGTACTGACTTCCTGAATACATTCATCAACAAGTCCCTGAAAATATTCTTTCACTGACTGTTCATTCGGGCTTTCAGAACGAACGCTGCTTAATTCCCCGGGATTTGAGGGAATCGTGATAACTTTAATCGCAGAATAAAATGTCGTTCCCTGCTCACTTCGACAAGCTTTATAAACTTTACCGAAAGATCCTTCTCCAATCTTTTCTGTAATCTTCCATTCCGGCCATACAGAAACCGGCAGTTGCTTATCCATCTTCCCCCTCCTTTCCCGGTAATCTCCTATATTTCAGAGTTTTTTATTTATTTTAAATATTAATTAGCTTCATTATAGCATGCAAATAAATCCATGTCTGTAATTTTCGATATTCTTCCAGATTTTTTCATACAATATTTATATTTTTCCATATAAAAATCCCCCGACCACAAAAATGGTCAGGGGATGTCTGTGAACAATAATTAATTATTCCTCTGTATCGTCAGTGTTTTCTTCTGCATTGATGATTTCATCATCTGCAGCATCAACAGGTTCTTCCAGTGTGATCGTTTCTTCGTCTTCCGGAAGGCTTTCTGCAGTTTCTTCATCCACTGTCGGTGCCTCTTCCGGCATGCCTGTATCCAACTGGATATCTCTGTAACGTTTCAGACCTGTACCTGCTGGAATCAGTTTACCAATGATAACGTTTTCCTTCAGACCAACCAGGTGGTCAACCTTACCTTTGATTGCAGCCTCTGTCAGGACTTTTGTTGTTTCCTGGAAGGATGCCGCTGACAGGAAGGAATCTGTTGCCAGAGAAGCTTTGGTAATACCAAGCATTACCTGCTTTCCTTCTGCCGGTTTCTTTCCTTCTTTCTCAAGGTTTTCATTAACTTCCTCAAATTCAAGAACATCTACAAGTGTTCCCGGAAGGAATTCTGTATCTCCATTGTCTTCGATACGAATCTTCTTCAGCATCTGACGAACCAGAACCTCGATATGCTTATCACTGATTTCTACACCCTGGAGACGATATACTCTCTGAACTTCACGGATCATGTAATCCTGAACAGCACGAACACCTTTAATTCTCAGGATATCATGTGGATTTACACTACCTTCTGTAAGTTCATCACCAGCTTCAAGAACCTGTCCGTCTGCAATCTTGATACGAGATCCATAAGGGATCAGATATGTCTTGGAATCTCCGTTCTCCGGATTTGTTACAATGATCTCACGTTTTTTCTTTGTGTCGTTGATGACAGCAACACCAGGAATTTCTGTGATAATAGCAAGACCTTTCGGTTTTCTTGCCTCAAAAAGCTCCTCAACTCGAGGAAGACCCTGAGTGATATCTCCACCGGCTACACCACCACTATGGAATGTACGCATAGTCAGCTGTGTACCAGGCTCACCGATAGACTGCGCAGCAATAATACCAACAGCCTCACCAACCTGAACAGCTTCACCAGTTGCCATGTTTGCACCATAACATTTTGCGCAGACACCAACCTTACACTTACAGGTCAGAATTGTACGGATCTTGACTTCTTCGATCGGTCCACCAGTTTTGCTTACACCTTCACTCATGATACGTGCAGCACGTCTTGGGGTGATCATATGGTTTGCCTTAACAAGAACTTCACCATCTTTATTTGTGATAGTCTCACATGCAAAACGACCTGTGATACGTTCCTGAAGGTTTTCGATTTCTTCTTTTCCATCCATGAAGCCTTTGACATACATACCAGAGATTTCCGGTCTGTTTTCGCAGCAGTCTGTCTCACGAACGATCAGTTCCTGAGATACATCAACCATTCGTCTGGTCAGGTATCCAGAGTCGGCTGTACGAAGTGCTGTATCGGACATACCTTTACGAGCACCATGTGCAGACATGAAGTATTCCAGTACTTCAAGACCTTCACGGAAGTTTGACTTGATAGGAAGCTCGATCGTATGACCAGTTGTATCGGCCATCAGACCACGCATACCTGCAAGCTGTTTGATCTGTTTATCAGAACCACGGGCACCGGAGTCAGCCATCATAAAGATATTGTTATATTTATCAAGACCATCCAGAAGTGCTTTTGTAAGCTCATCATCAGTCTTCTTCCATGTTTCAACAACTTCTTTGTAACGCTCTTCTTCAGTAATAAGACCACGCTTATAGTTCTTTGTGATTTTGTCTACGATATTCTGCGCATTCTGGATCATCTCAGGTTTCTGAGGCGGCACAGTCATATCAGAAATGGATACGGTCATCGCTGCACGTGTAGAGTACTTGTAACCTGTAGCCTTGATAGAATCAAGAACTTCTGCTGTCTTGGTAGCTCCGTGTGTATTAATAACTTTTTCCAGAATTTTCTTCAGCTGTTTCTTACCAACCAGGAAATCAACTTCCAGAAGAAGTTCATTACCCGGAATGCTTCTGTCTACGAATCCAAGATCCTGAGGAAGGATTTCATTAAACAGGAAACGTCCAAGTGTAGACTCTACAATACCAGTCATTTCTGTTCCATCAGGCATTGTCTTTGTGATACGAACCTTAATTCTGGACTGAAGAGTAATAACCTTATTTTCATAAGCAAGAATTGCTTCATTAACGCTCTTGAAGAACTTACCTTCTCCCGGATTTCCAGGTCTCTCCTGTGTCAGGTAGTAGATACCAAGGACCATATCCTGTGAAGGAACGGCTACCGGTCCACCATCTGAAGGTTTCAGAAGGTTGTTCGGTGAGAGCAGAAGGAAACGGCACTCTGCCTGAGCTTCCTGAGAAAGTGGAAGATGAACAGCCATCTGGTCACCATCGAAGTCAGCGTTGAACGCAGTACAAACAAGTGGATGAAGCTTGATAGCTTTACCTTCTACAAGAATCGGCTCAAACGCCTGGATACCCAGACGATGCAGTGTAGGTGCACGGTTCAGCATAACCGGATGTTCTTTGATAACATCTTCGAGGACATCCCAGACTTCCGGCTGAAGTTTTTCGACCATCTTCTTAGCATTCTTGATGTTATGAGAAGTTCCGTTTGCAACCAGCTCTTTCATTACGAAAGGTTTGAACAGTTCGATTGCCATTTCTTTCGGAAGACCACACTGATAGATTTTCAGTTCCGGTCCAACGACGATAACAGAACGTCCGGAGTAGTCAACTCGTTTACCGAGCAGGTTCTGACGGAAACGTCCGGATTTACCTTTCAACATGTCGGAAAGGGATTTCAGGGCTCTGTTTCCAGGGCCTGTTACCGGACGGCCACGACGGCCGTTATCAATCAGAGCATCTACAGCTTCCTGAAGCATACGTTTCTCATTGCGGACGATGATGTCCGGCGCACCCAGCTCCAGAAGACGTTTCAGACGATTGTTACGGTTGATAATTCTTCTGTACAGATCATTCAGGTCAGATGTTGCAAAACGTCCACCATCCAGCTGTACCATAGGACGCAGATCCGGCGGAATAACCGGAATTGCAGTCATGATCATCCACTCAGGTCGGTTTCCTGATTCGCGGAAAGACTCTACAACTTCCAGTCTCTTGATGATTCTGGCACGTTTCTGTCCGGTTGCATCAACAAGTTCAGCTTTCAGTTCAGCAGCGTCTTTTTCAAGATCAATTGCTTTGAGCAGTTCCATAATGGATTCTGCTCCCATACCTACACGGAAATTATATCCATATGCTTCACGAGCATCCTGATACTCTTTCTCTGTAAGTACCTGCTTGTACTGAAGTCCGGAATCAGCCGGATCCAGTACGATATAGTTAGCAAAGTATAAAACTTTTTCCAATGTTCTCGGCGACAGATCAAGGATCAGTCCCATACGGGACGGAATACCCTTGAAATACCAGATATGGGATACCGGAGCAGCAAGCTCGATATGTCCCATACGTTCTCTTCTGACAGATGCTTTTGTAACTTCTACACCGCATCGGTCGCAGACAACACCTTTATAACGGATTTTTTTATATTTACCACAATGGCACTCCCAGTCCTTACTTGGCCCGAAAATTCTTTCACAGAAAAGTCCGTCCTTCTCCGGTTTCAGAGTACGGTAGTTGATGGTTTCCGGTTTCGTTACCTCACCTCTGGACCACTCTCTGATCTTCTCAGGGGACGCCAGTCCGATCTTGATGGCATCGAAAGTCATTGGCTGATATGTTTCATTTGATGTGGTTGATTCTGCCATGTATTCTTTCCCCTTTCTACTCGTTGTCTTCATCATCGTAGGACTCGTCGAAGTCAATGAAATCATCATCGTCTTCCTCATCCTCTTCAACATCTACAAGTTCTTCACCTTCGAATTCCTGTTTGGTGTAACCATGTTTTCCGAAGGACTCTTCTTCTCTGTGATGTCTGCTGTCACCTTCGATTACAGAACGAAGGTCTGTATCACCATAATCTACTGTTTCCAGCAGATGTACTTCTGTATTGTCATCTCTGAGGACTTTGACATCCAGACCCAGAGACTGAAGTTCTTTCAGAAGAACTTTGAAGGACTCAGGGATACCTGGTTCAGGAATATTGTCGCCCTTGATGATTGCTTCATAAGTCTTAACACGTCCGACAACATCATCGGACTTCACAGTCAGGATTTCCTGCAGTGTATACGAAGCACCATATGCCTCCAGAGACCAAACCTGCATCTCACCGAAACGCTGTCAAACAAAC
>ERZ856578.7036-NODE-7036-length-12214-cov-4.654692_pt1 | contig 12214 bp, 10 predicted proteins | sample MGYA00514384_ERZ856578 | MGnify/ENA primary metagenome ERZ856578 (study PRJEB29103, sample SAMN06111958) | human gut metagenome | biome: human gut; feature: ankylosing spondylitis patient; material: healthy_person | host: Homo sapiens | place: China:Hangzhou...
GATAAGCCTAATCCGTAAGCTTATTGCCCTTAATTATCATAGAAGAATCTTATTTACAGAGATTTTCTCATACACTCGAAAAATCTGCACCGCCTTTTTGTAATTAAATAAACTTTTAATTAGTCATTTTTCTTGACATTGTAAGAAACATCCCAAGTATAAACTTTCTTACCATCAATAGTACGTCCAGTATCTACTTTTTTAACATCCCAGTAAACACCATCAACCTTAACAGTACCAGAAGTTCTCAGTTTGCCTGCAGAACTTACAATGATATTAGAGTTAGCAGCAATATATTCATTCTTATACAGAGTGTCATTTGTAACTTCAACTACTTCATTAGAGTTTCCATCATCTGCTGCTACACGCTGGCCATCAGCACCGTAAACGATACCATCTTTAACTTCGTTATCGATAGCACGACCAGTCTTCTTGTCAAAATAGTAGTAACGATTCTCACCATCTTTAGTAACAGTAGTCTTACCAGTTACCATCTGACCATTTACAGAACCATTACCCTCGTTAAAGTAGTAAACGCCATCTGCCATTGCTTTGGAAACAGCACCACCCTTGTTATCGAATGTTGCATCTCCATTTGCATCATAAACGTTTGTCTTACCAGTAGTACCATTGCCATCGTTACCAAGGATAACTAAGCCATCTTCCATTTCACCATTGCTATTGAAGATATAAGTTTTACCCTTAATAGTTTTTGCTCTCCAAGCTTCATCACCAGACTGAGAGTTGAATGGAATATTTCTGTAAGTGTTCTTTCCATCTGTAGATTTAACGCTTACAAGATAATACCAATAAGAATCAGACTCAGCTGCATTCTCGGTATAAATCCAACCAGTTCCCTTAGAACCATCTTCACTAGTATATGCATTCTTACTTGCATTATTGCTTGTTGCAATGCTATCAGTAGCAACACCGCTAACAGCTAAGCCATACCAATCGCTAGTCATAATACCATACTCATTAAATGTATAGTATCTTCCCTTGGAATACCAATCTATTGTTTTTCCTGCTGCTGCCTTACGTGCTTTACCAGAAGACTTGAAGTTGAACCACTCCTGATCATCATAATCACCGCTCATGATATCCTCATCAGGCTCAAGATACTGCCATCCAGTATATGCCCAACCTTCATTCTCAGTACCACAGTAGTACAGTTCGCCTTCTTTTTCAACCCAACCGCTTAACATACGACCATTGGAATCAAAGAAGTATGTTCTGGAACCAGTAGCATCTGGGCAAGTTTTCTTTCTCTTGTCATCGCCATCTTCAGCAGTTGCTTTATATGCTTTACCATTATCGCCAAAATAGTACCACAGTGTGTCAACTTCTTCACCGTTAACATCTTCGCTGTTCTCGTTCTCAACGGAAACCCACTGATTTTTAGCTCTAACACCATACTCATTTACATAGTAGGTATTATCATCACTCTGGCTTGTCATGTTTGATTTTGGATGTTAAAATAGGATTATAGCACATGGAAAAGGAGTTGAGAAGTGTGGAAGCATTGAGAAAATTGCCAATTGGAATGGAAAATTTTGTGGAAATTCGAAGAAATAACTTTTACTATGTGGATAAAACGCGACTGATTGAACAGTTGGTGGAAAAGTGGAGTGAAGTGAGCTTGTTGACCAGGCCGCGGAGATTTGGAAAAACTTTGAATATGAGTATGCTTCGAGCTTTTTTTGAGGTGGGAGCAGAGGCAAATCTATTTGATGGATTGTATATTTCACACAAGAAAGAATTGTGTGAGCAATACATGGGGAAGTATCCTGTGATTTCGTTTACTCTGAAAAATATTGAAGGACAGTCGTTTGATGAAGTGAAAAAATCCATGAAATATCTGATTGGAACGATTGCGAGACAATATAGCTTTTTACTGGAAAGTGAGAAATTAAGTGTAGTAGATAAAGAAATATATCGCGCGCTGCTTTTTACAAATGAGGATGGTACTTTCCGAATGTCGGATGTGGCATTAGAAAAGAGTTTATATCGTCTGACGGAGCTTTTAGAAAAACATTACCATAAAAAAGTGATTGTTTTAATTGATGAATACGATGTTCCTTTGGAAAAAGCGTTTCATCACGGTTATTATGATGAGATGGTGATTTTAATCCGAAATCTGTTTGGCAATGTATTGAAAACAAATGAACATTTAAAGATGGCAGTTTTGACAGGATGTTTGCGAATTGCAAAAGAGAGTATTTTCACTGGTTTGAATAATTTTAAGGTTTATCCAATTACAATGCGAGCATTTGATGAATCGTTTGGGTTTACCGATGAAGAAGTACAAAAAATGTTAACATACTATGGGTTGGAAGAAGATTATGAAATCGTAAAAGCCTGGTATGATGGCTATCGTTTTGGGGATGTAGATGTGTATTGCCCGTGGGATGTGATCAACTATTGCAGTGATCGGCAGTATGATCCGAAATTAGAGCCACAAAATTATTGGGCGAATACCAGTAGTAATGATATAATCAGCCATTTTATTGATGGAATGGGTGGTCAACGGAAAGTGACCAGGATTGAGCTGGAACGCTTGATCAATGGAGAAACGGTTCAGAAGGAAATCAATCAGGAATTGACATATAAGGAACTGTATTCGTCGATAGATAACCTGTGGAGCACCTTATTTATGACGGGTTATTTGACTCAGAAGGGGGATTCGAATGGGAAACGTTATAATCTGGCAATCCCTAATCAGGAGATTCGAAATATCATGACGGATCATATCCTTCAGTTGTTTAAGGAAGATGTAGCAAAAGATGGAGCAATGGTAGAGACGTTTTGTCAAGCGTTGGTGGATGGAAATGCGAACCGCATTGAACAATTATTTACGGAATATTTGATGAAAACCATTAGCGTGCGGGATACATTTGTCAGGAAACCGGTGAAAGAAAATTTTTATCATGGTATTTTGCTTGGAATTTTAAGCTATAAAGGTGGTTGGTATGTGACATCTAATAGAGAAAGCGGTGATGGATTCAGTGATATTATGGTTCGGATTGATGATGAGGATGTGGGAATCATAATTGAGGTGAAGTATGCTGAAAATGGAAAAGAAGAGGAAATGAGCCGGAAAGCATTGCTGCAGATTCATGAAAAGCATTATGAGAAAGTACTTTTGGATGAGGATATTCATAAAGTGATGAAATATGGAATTGCATGCAATAAGAAAAAGTGTAAGGTTTCAATGGAAATAAGTGAATAAAGTAAAAAATAGCAAGTCCCATCTCACGGTTCAAATATGAGATGGGACTTGCTTTTATGATTCTCTACATCCGGCCAGAGCCATGGACAGGAAAAGAAACATAATAGGAATGGTAATCGGTGTTCCGATATTAACAGTTGCCTGAGCAGAGTAACAGAGAACTCCGAACATGGCCGCAATGACATAAGGATTCTGACAACCTTTTTTGATGATTCGGATAAATGCTGTTACAAATATTGCCAGGTAAGACAACAGACCAATAGGACCAACCGTGATAAAAAACTGCAGGTATTCATTGTGGGCGCTGTCGAAGATCTGATGGTATACATTGGTCATAATATCCATGTTGTGATAATAAGTGACAAGACCGAAGGTGTCAGGCCCGTATCCAAACAGTTTGTGGATCGGTGTAAAGTCCTGATAATCTTCTATGGCCAATCGCCAGATAACCCCACGGTGTGTTCCCCAACTGTCATTGAAAAGAAGAAAACTTTTTGCAGAACCGTATTGATCAGCGTTTCCGGCGATATTGACATCGTAGAGGACATAAAGAAAAGCAGCAAAGCCGATGACAATCAATCCGATCCATATCCGTGAAAACCATGGGCTGACAGTGGCGTCCGCTTTTTTGGAAATAAAATCGATCAGATATAAAATGATTGCGATAATCCAAAGCACTTTAATAAGCAGAACTAATTTACTAAAGGAAACTAAGGAATTATAAAGGCTGTCGATCTGATATACACGATCTGCATAGGTGGTGGCAATCCATTCAATTACTTTCAAGGAAGTAAGGAAAGTAGCCAGCAAAACGACATATCGTCGGATACCCTGTCTGGTACGGAAGGCGTAAATTGGGATAAAAGTAAATGCAGCTGCCAGAGACAGGTATGCGTTATCGCTTCTTCCTGTGATTAGGGCAATGAAAATCACCCATACATTTACATAATACCAGATGCTTCGGAGCTTATTCGGGCAGGAAACCCATAACAGGCATGCAGCGCCTAAATAAACAGAGAGAAGTCCAGTATACATATTAATATTGCCGATAAAAGAAGTGAACATACCTATATGTTCTGCTTTTAGCCGGACTTTAAAATGCAGAAGATCCATGCCAAGATAATCGGTAAAGCCGAATATGCAAACGGCCATACAGGATAGCAAGGCAATATCAATAAACCAGGATTTAAATTTCAAAAGTCTTGATACACAAAAATAGGATGCTGCATAGAGAATCAGAAGAAATGCACCGGAAAAACGTCCCTCATTTCCCCAGAAGGCCTCGTATTTAAAATCTGAAAATGCTGCAGATAAGGTCGCAATGACTATAAAAGCAAGAAAAGCATAGTCTGTCGGAATTAGTTTTAATTTGATTCGCTTAAATGCTCCAGTAAAAATGAAATATCCACCAAGCAGAATCAGCATACCGATGGTACATGCACAGTAAAAGAGATATTTTACATTTAAAATATTAAAATAGTAATCCTGATAAATAATGGGATGGACAGCAAGTATCAGAATCACATAAAGTGCAGTGACTGACGCAGTCCATGAGAATTTACGATTCATAATGTAATCCTTTCTTGATCATAGTTATGCTTATTTTAACAAGTTTTAAGAAGAATGTATAGGGATTTTCAAAAATTCCCTCTGTTCAAAGCAAAAAAGTGTGTTATACTGTATACGCGGATTTTGAGAGTGTTATGAGACTTGTCAAGAAATCGGTAAGATGTTATAATGGATAAAATAAATGAAAAGAACCGGACTTGTGCATGAGAGTTTGAAGGCTGCATGAGCGAGGAAGGGGTTATATGGCTGCGTGCTATTTTTAGCTGCGTGATGCCACTCTGGGGCCGTTATTTTTTTGTGAATGACCGTAGAGATGGCGAAGCTTACCCTTATGGGAGATTTGCTATGTGGTATGTACTACAGACAACCACTGGACAGGAGGAAAAGCTGGTTCAGATGATTCAGGAACTGGTGGCTCCGGAGTTATATGAGGACTGTTTTGTGGCGTATTATGAGAGGGTCTGGCGGAAACAGCAGCAGAGCGTAGTTCATGTGGAACGATTGTTCCCTGGATATGTATTTGTGGTGACACAGAATCCAGAGGAACTTTTTTTTCAACTAAAAAAAGTTCCCGCTATGTCAAAGCTGGTAGCAGCCGACCGATATGAGTTTCTTCCTATTAAAATAGAGGAGGAAACTTTTTTTTATGACATTTTCGATTCGGAGCATGTTGTGCGGCTTTCCTACGTGGAGACCGACGACCAGGGTCAGATGAAAAAGATCCATGGACCCGTTGGTAAATATGCGAACCGTGTGCGGAAATGTTGTTTTAAGAAACGCTATCTGATCATGGGTATTCCAATGGGAGGAGTGGAGAAGACAGTGGCGTTGGGGATAAAATTGAAAGAGGATTTATGAAAAGATGAATAAGGATGTTATGGAGAAGTATCTCCCGAAAAGTAAACGAGTTCGGATGCTTGTGCTGATGGCAATAGATGTTTGTGCTGTCTGCCTGGCATCTTTTTTTGGACTTTTTATCAGGTTTGACATGAATGTGAAGAGTATTCCGGTGGAATATACACAGGCGGCAGAGCATTACCTGCCATTGTATGTGATCGGAACACTTCTTGTATTTTTACTATTTAAATTATACGCAACGATGTGGAGCGCGGCAGGCGCCCGTGAGGCGTTGTATATTGCCGCGGCCTGCGCCGTATCATCAGGGATTCAGATTGTTGGAATGATGTTTCTGGAGCATAAGGTTCCGAGAAGTTATTACTTGATTTCCTTTGCGTCCTTGGCTGTGATGGAGGTTTTGATCCGATTGTCCTATCGGATCGTGACAGCTTTATCGGGCACTCGTTTTTTGCGGAAATCTGAAAAACATGTGATGGTGGTAGGGGCCGGTCAGTCCGGAACTGTTATTTTAAAGGAAATGCTCACCAGTCAGTATACGGATGGAACTGTAGTTTGTTTTGTAGATGATGACCCCAACAAAGTCGGTAAAATCTTAAATGGCGTTCCAGTTGCCGGTTCCAGAAATGATATTCCAGAACTGGTCAAAAAATATAAGATCCATGAGATCTACATAGCGATGCCTTCTGCGTCAGCCAAAGATCGCAAAGAAATCATTGAAATCTGCCGGGAAACTGGCTGTGATATTAAGACACTGCCGGGTATTTACCAGCTGTTAAACGGTGAAGTGAGCGTCGGAAAGCTGCGTAGGGTAGAAATCGAGGACTTATTAGGCCGTGATCCAATCCGGGTCAACCTAGATGAAATCATGGATTATGTCAGCGGTAAGGTTGTGATGGTGACTGGTGGAGGCGGTTCCATTGGAAGCGAACTTTGCCGTCAGATTGCTGGACATCAGCCAAAACAGCTGATCATTCTGGATATTTACGAAAATAATGCCTATGACATCCAAATGGAATTACGGGAGAAATATCCGGAGTTGAATCTGGTGGTGCTGATCGGGTCTGTAAGAAATACTCACCGGATCAACACTATTTTCGAAAAATACCGTCCAGAGATCGTGTACCATGCAGCGGCCCACAAGCATGTGCCATTGATGGAGGATAGTCCGAACGAGGCCATTAAAAATAATGTATTTGGAACCTATAAGACCGCAAAAGCTGCAGACAAATATGGAACTAAGCGTTTTGTGCTGATTTCTACCGATAAGGCGGTGAATCCGACCAATATCATGGGCGCGTCCAAGCGTATGTGTGAGATGGTGATCCAGATGATGAACGCCAGATCTAAGACAGATTTCGTAGCAGTCCGCTTTGGCAATGTATTAGGAAGCAATGGCTCTGTGATCCCATTGTTCAAAAAGCAGATTGAGCAGGGAGGCCCAGTAACCGTTACGCACCCGGACATTATCCGCTATTTCATGACCATTCCAGAGGCAGTTTCTCTGGTACTTCAGGCAGGGGCATACGCTAAAGGCGGAGAGATATTTGTTCTGGATATGGGCGAGCCGGTGAAAATCCTGGATCTTGCGAAAAACCTGATCCGTTTGTCCGGCTACAAGGTCGATGAGGACATTAAGATCGAATTTACCGGTTTAAGACCGGGTGAAAAATTGTATGAGGAGCTTCTGATGAACGAGGAGGGGCTTCAGGATACACCGAATAAACTGATCCATATTGGAAAACCGATTGATTTTGATATGGAGAAATTTGAACATCAATTACAGGAACTTTATGAGATCGCAAACCGGGATTCAGAGAGTATTAAGGATGCAGTGAAGATCATTGTTCCTACTTATGTGAAGCCGGAGACGGTGAATGAACGGGTTGAGAAAAAATAAGAAAACGAGGCAATAAAATGTTTAAGAAAAATGGAATAGAACCACTTGCACAGCATGTATATTTAAGTTCTCCAACTATGCATGGAGAAGAATTTCAGTACATGAAAGAGGCATATGACACAAACTGGATGTCTACCGTTGGAGCCAATATTAACGAGGTGGAGAAGTGTGCCAGCGAAAAGATTGGCTGCAAACATGCCGTAGCGCTTTCATCTGGAACGGCTGCATTACATATGGCGATTAAATTAGCAGGAATGGATCTGTATGGCCAGCCAGAGGTTGGACATGGCGCGCTGGAAGGAAAAAGAGTGTTCTGTTCCGATATGACATTTGCCGCAACGGTCAATCCGGTGGTGTATGAAGGCGGTATTCCGGTATTTATTGATACGGAGCGTGATACCTGGAATATGGATCCAGTTGCGTTGGAGAAAGCATTTGAGATCTATCCAGAAGTGAAACTGGTGGTCGTTGCACACCTCTATGGAACACCCGGTAAGGTGGATGAGATTCAGGAGGTGTGTGAAAAACACGATGCAATTATCGTGGAAGATGCGGCTGAGTCTATGGGAGCAACTTACAAAGGAAGACAGACAGGAACATTTGGTAAATATAATTGCATCAGTTTTAACGGAAATAAAATCATCACCGGATCTTCTGGCGGAATGCTGTTGACAGACCGTGAAGAGGCTGCTAATAAGGTGCGGAAATGGTCTACACAGGCAAGAGAAAATGCCGCTTGGTATCAGCATGAGGAAGTAGGGTACAATTACCGGATGTCTAATGTCATTGCTGGAGTGGTACGCGGACAGTTTCCACATCTGGAAGAGCACATTGCACAGAAAAAAGCAATTTATGAACGATATAAAGAAGGGTTCAAAGAACTTCCGGTGTCCATGAATCCGTATGATGAGGAAAAATCTGTGCCGAATTTCTGGCTGAGCTGTCTGATCGTAGATCCAGATGCAATGTGTAAACAGGTTCGCGGAGAACAGGATGCGCTGTATGTGGCAGAAGCAGGAAAGTCCTGTCCAACAGAGATCTTAGAGGCGATCGCTTCGGTAAATGCAGAGGGACGTCCAATCTGGAAGCCAATGCATATGCAGCCGATTTACCGGATGAATGGTTTTATTACCAGAGACGGAAGCGGCAGAGCCGCGACAAATGCTTATATTGCTGGGGGACAGGAAGACGTTGGAATGGATATTTTCAGCAGGGGATTGTGTCTGCCTAGTGATAATAAGATGACGGTGGAGCAGCAGGAGAGAATTATTGAGATTATACATAGATGTTTCGAGTAGGAGTATGAAAGATGTACGCTAAATATTTTAAACGAATTTTGGACATTTTTTGTGCATTGCTTGCCGTTAGTTGCTTTTGTTGGCTTTATATAATCCTTGCTATTTTGGTGAAGGTGAAATTGGGGTCCCCTGTATTATTTACACAGCCGAGGCCTGGTAAAAAAGATAAAAATGGTGTGGAGCAAATTTTTAAACTTTATAAGTTTCGCACTATGACGGATGAGAAAGATGAACAGGGGAAATTATTACCGGACAAGGTTAGACTCACGAAGTTTGGCAGATGGCTTAGAAGTACTAGTCTTGATGAACTTCCTGAAGCTTTTAATATTTTAAGAGGAGATATGTCTATTATAGGTCCAAGACCTCAGTTGGTGAGGGATATGGTGTTTATGACACCTGAACAGAGAAAAAGACACGATATCAGACCGGGTCTTAGTGGTCTTGCTCAGACAAGAGGCAGAAATGCTATTTCGTGGGATGGGAAGCTTGCAACGGATTTGGAATATGTTCGGAAAATCACATTTTGGGGTGATGTGAAGATAGTAGTCGATACTGTGAAACAGGTGTTTTTTAAGCATAAGGGAATAGAAGGCTCGGATATGGATGAGGTGGAGATCACCGATGATTTTGGGGATTATCTGTTGAAAGCTGGGAGAGTGAGCCAGGAAGAATACGAAGAAAAACAAGAGGAAGCGCGAGAACTACTAGGAGAGTAATGGAGATGCAGATTGAAGGATGGAAATATTATAACCATGCAACAATTCCTACGACAGCACCTCACGAAATACCGGATTTAAGAGCAGTTGAGAATGGTGATGTCTGGAAAATTGGGGGGGGGTATTCCTCTATTGGCGAGATGGACAGTCGATTGGGATTGTGGATATGAAACAGGTTGGTATTATGTCATAAAAGACAATGTGTTTGATATTGATGTACTAAAAGCAAAAAGGCGCTATGAGATAAAAAAAGGATGCAAAAATTTTACAGTAAGAAAAATTCATCCGGAAGATTATAAGACAGAGTTATTACAAGTGCAGATAAAGGCGTTCAGTGCATATCCGGAAAGTTACAGACCTAGGAATTTGACAGCTGAAAATATGAATAATGCGGTGAATGATTGGATTCGAAATGGAGCTGATGTTTTTGGCACATTCCGAAACTATGAGAGCATGGAGAAGAACGAAAAGGATAAATTTAAAGCAGATAGAAAAGAAAATGACGATTCTTTGGTTGGATACTCAGTATTGAGAAAGAAAAATGGGGTTATTTATTTTGATGTTGAAAAGACAGATCCTGATTCAGAAAAGGATGGTGTGAATGCCGCAACTGTATATGGAATTCTTAATTATTATAAAGATGAATTAAAAAATGGTTGTTACATATGCGACGGAGAAAAACCTATCAATCACCAGACACACTTTCAGGACTATCTTGAAAAGTATTTTGGCTTTAGAAAAGCTTATTGTAAGTTGAATGTGAAATATAAAAAGGGTGTAGGAGCAGTGGTAAAAATCTTATATCCATTTAGAAAAGTTTTAATCAAATTTGATGAGAATTCTATGGTTCATAAAATTAACGGAGTACTTAAGATGGAAGAGATTATTAGGGAGAAATGAGTAGAAATAAGGAATACATAAAAGAAAAGTTTGTAACTATTCAGTACCTTCATAGTTACGAGCAAAAGGGAGATTTGAATGTCAGTTATTTCATTTAATACAATTCATTTAGAACAGAATATGGGACATGGAAAAGATGTTGATATTCCCTTTTTTTCTGTGGCAATGTGCGTTTATGGGAAAGATAATCCAGATTGGTTTGATAAAGCACTTTGCTCTGTAATAGACCAGACTGTACAGCCTGATGAGATAGTTTTAGTAGTAGATGGTCCTATACCGGATTCTATACAGAATGTAATAGACAAATATTCGAAAATTTGTGCGGAGGGTATTGGACTAGATAATTTAACCAAGATGATAACTTTTCAAGTTGTATATTTAAAGGAGAATCAGGGGTTGGGGAAGGCGTTAAGAAAAGCAGTTGCAACTTGCAGATATGAGATCATAGCTCGAATGGACAGTGATGACATTGCCGTGAGAAATCGTTTTGAACTGCAGCTTGCGTATTTAATGAGTCACCCGAATACAGATATTCTCGGAGGACAGATCGAAGAGTTTATAGGTGAAATAACCAATGTTGCGGGCAGGAGAATAGTTCCTCTAACAGATGCTAACTGTAAAGCTTATCTTAAGAAGCGATGTCCCTTTAATCATATGTCTGTGATGTATAAAAAAGAGGCAGTTTTGAAGGCAGGGAATTATAGGGATTGGTTTTACAATGAGGATTATTATCTTTGGGTTCGGATGGCTTTGGATAAGTGTGTTTTTGCGAATCTTCCAGAGGTATTGGTTCAAGTGCGGGTTGGTAAAGAAATGTACGCAAGACGTGGTGGTGGAAAGTATTTTAGAAGTGAAGAAAAGATACAGAGATTGATGTTACAGAATGGATTGATCTCTGTACCGAGATATCTTGTTAATGTTGGTGAGAGGCTAATCATACAGGTTTTGATGCCGAATACATTACGAGGATGGGTATTGAGGAAATTTGCGAGAAAATGATGAAGAGCTAAGAAAGGAGGAATTGTATGTTAAGTAAAAAAATGATATTAAATAGAACTGCAAATAGCGGTTCTGTAAGACCCCTATCAGATGATGAGCGAAAAAAATAAAAAAACACTTCTTTGCATGACTGCTGAAATTGATGCAGTTTGCAGAAAATATGATATCAAGGAGTTTCTTGTTGGAGGAAGTTTACTGGGGGCTATTCGTCATGGCGGCTTCATTCCGTGGGATGATAAATTAGAAAGATATATATTATTAATTTAACAAAAAGGCTTATTATACAATTGCTCTTATTAGGTAAGAGATAGATGGTGGATATTTCAGAAATTTACTAGGAGTTAAAATGATATGAAATTAAAATATTTTTTAAATAAAATTTAAGATGTAAAAATAAAGGATTACTGCTCACTTTTTCCAATGACAATTGCATTGATAATAAAACCTTTTTATAAAAAAACATATAAAGATGCATGGTTAATTTGCGAGGAGCCAAAAGAAGCGCGAGATAATGGATATCATTTTTTTCAATATATGGTTCAAAACCAACCAAATCAAAAGTGCTTTTATGCAATTAAAAAAAAATCAATTGATTATAAAAAAGTAAAGAAATATGGAAATATTATAGAATATGGGAGTATTCAACATTGGTTAGCATATTTTTTATGTCAGTATAATATCAGTTCACAAAAAGGTGGAAAGCCCAATGCGGCAGTTTGCTCTTTTATGGAGTTAACGGGATTTTTTC
>ERZ856578.7037-NODE-7037-length-12211-cov-3.279380_pt1 | contig 12211 bp, 7 predicted proteins | sample MGYA00514384_ERZ856578 | MGnify/ENA primary metagenome ERZ856578 (study PRJEB29103, sample SAMN06111958) | human gut metagenome | biome: human gut; feature: ankylosing spondylitis patient; material: healthy_person | host: Homo sapiens | place: China:Hangzhou...
CCTCGCTCTTGGATATGTACATACCCACAAGCTCTTTCCTCCATTCGGAATTGAGGGCCAGCACATTATATATGGCTTTGGTCACAGGCCTGTTCTTCTCGTCCATTACCTTGTAATGAACCGCATCAAGCCATACGATGGGATACACACGGTCCAGAGGTCGGTTTTTCCAACTCTGTATCTCAGGGAGGACACGGTCCGTTATGCTGCTGATGGTCTCGGCCGATATGCGGTTGCCGAACTGCTCCTCCAGGATGTCGCTTATCTCTCTCGTGCTGTTGCCGATGGCGTACAGGCCTATGATTCTGTCCGCAAGTGAGTCCGCAAGGATCTTCTCGCGTTTGCGTACAACTTGAGGATCGAAAGTGCCGTCCCGGTCTCGCGGTGTGTTTATTGTCACTTCGCCTATCGAGGTCTGTACCTGCTTGCTTATATGACCGTTACGGCGGTTGCCGAACTCGCGTTCACCGTTTTCCAGATGGCTGTCCATCTCTCCTTCAAGGGCGCTGTTAAGCAGATTCTCCAGCAGCGGCGCCAATACCCCATCCTTGCCGGAAAGTGGCACTCCGGCCTTCAACTGTTCTATGGCATTCGCCTTGAACTGTTCATAATCAAATGAATTGCTCATAAGTAAAGTGTGTCTGTAAAGTTAATAATTTCTGCTCCCTTTACTTGACACACTTTAATTTACAGTCTCGTTCTTTCTACCGGGCATATACTGAAACGCCTTCCGTCGTTGCGTAAATCATTGAAGTAAGCACGACCAATTCAACGGACAACTTCCCGATAAGGCGCTTTTACAGAAATCGGGATGCCTATTAAATGCGGCTTCTTGCTCACTGTCGAGAAGGCTGCATTTTTCTTTATTGCCCGACATGATAACCTCCATTCAAAATACCAACTTCTGGGGATTGTCTTTGTTGGCCCACGAATATATTTTTGCAGCTGCATACGGAAAAATTCAAATAAACCTATGAAGAAGATTACGATTAAACTACTGTTCGTTGCAGGCCTGTTATCGGTTTGTGCCGCCTGCAGCAAGGATGATGACGGACCGTCAGGGAAGATCGACCTGAAGGTTCAGGCTGTCGCTCCGACTACGGAGGACAAGGTTTCGGACTATTCTCAATTCACCGTAACCGTATCTTCGGAGCGTGACGGGAAGACCATGACGGAATCCCTGAGTGCCTCCGGTTCCGCGACATTCAACCTCGATATCGGCAGTTACGGAATCGAGATCCGCGGCAAGGAGAACGGCAAGGAATATTTCGGTACGACGGGTATGGCGCAATACGGCCAGAGTACCACGGTAAGCGTCGACGTGGAGAACCTCTCGGTACACTATACGGGCAATATGGACGGCATCGTCCTTTCCGAGCTGTTCTATAACGGCGGTACCTACGGCGGCACGATGATGCACCCCTCTCTTTTTCATCACTAAAAGTCACAGTCTGAATACCTTTTAAAGCAAAATTTGCATTATTGACTGTTTTATACATCGCCTGCCAATGACTTTTCAAATAAGTATTACTAGGGAGTAATGAAAAGTCTGTAAACTGAAAAGGCTCACCGGCAGAAGACTGATTATCCAAACGTCCTGTATTATCTGAACGTTCCTCTGTATACATAGTACTTCCTTCGCCCATACAAGACCCTGAACGTAATGCCATATAAGCACCGTATACAGCACGTTCAACATCATTCTCAGTAGTAAAATAATTCTCTACTGGTATTTTATTAGGATTATCTTCTGACAGAAAATCTTCACACGAAGTTAAATTAAGTCCAACTGCCAGAATTGCAGTAAATAATATTGTTTTTTTCATTGTGTAATCTCTTAGAATGTTAATTGAAGTCCCATATTATATGCTCTCACCAATGGATATTTTCCATAATCTACCCCCGGAGTCAAATTCGCACCGTCATTATAATCTACCTCTGGATTGTATCCCTTATATTTGCTAATAGTAAACAAATTATCAGCTGCCACATATACTCGTAAGTTGCTAATTACTCCTTTTGACCAATTCTTTACATTGGAGAATGTATAACCTACGCTAATGTTTGTACATCTGAAAAACGAACCATCCTGCAAATAGAAAGTAGACAAACGAGTACTATTACTCTGTGTTCCTCCACGAGATGCTTTATAAACCCAACCATTTCCTGGATTTTCTACATCACGATAACGCTGGTCTGCTTCCACATATTGATTACCAGAACCTTCCATATTAAATAAATAGTAATCTTGTCCATCCAATACTTTATTTCCGTATGAGCCATTGAAAGAAGCACTCATATCAAAATCTTTATAACTTCCACTCAGGTTTAGTCCATAAGTAAATTTCGGATGAGGATTACCAATCACTGTTTTATCATTGTCATCTACAACCCCATCTCCATTTACATCTTCAAAATAAATGTCGCCCGGTTGGAGCGCAATAGATTGTGACAATGAACGAGCCGGACCTTTTAATTTATATCCTTCAGGGAATTTATTTCCATTTGCTTTATAAACAGCATCATCGGCCTGAATTCCAGCCATATCTGCTTCTGTAACCATTCCAATTACCTTAAACCCATAAAACATTCCAATAGGCTGTCCCTCCATTGTAATATGAGTTTTATAAGAACGTTCTGCACCATTAGTAATAATGGTATTGCCACCATCTAATTCCAATACTTTATTACGGTTAACAGAAATGTTACCACTAATATTAAAACTATAATCTTTTCCACTCAATACTCTACCATCTACTTGAATATCACATCCCGTATTACGAATCTTAGAATTCGGAAGATTTGTGAGCATAGAAGTTGCACCAGAAATTGCAGATACAGGCTGCTCGAACAACAAATCTTGAGTATGACTCAAATAATAGTTGGCAGAAATCGCCAAACGATTATTAAACAAGCCCAAATCCACACCTACGTTATATTGAGAAGTTGACTCCCAGCCAATCGCATTATCTTTTACTCCACCTGGATACATAGCTGATACAATCGTTCCATTTCCAATCACAGTCCCAGATGGAGAATTCATTACTGCAGCATATTGATAATTACCAATATTGTTATTTCCACTCATACCCCAACTTGCTCTCACTTTCAATGAAGAACTATCACCAAAAGCAGCTTTATAAAAATCTTCATTTGAAACAGTCCAAGCCGCAGAGATTGATGGGAAGTATCCCCAACGATTTTCAGGGCCAAACAAAGAAGAAGCATCACCTCGGAATGAAGCAGTTAAATAGTACTTATTTGCAAAATTGTAATTCAAACGTGTAAAATAAGAAATCATTGTCCAGTTTGATTTTGAAGTACTATTTAATGTAATATCACTAGGATCAGCACCATGACCTGTCACTTCTGTAATATGATCATCCTGATAACCAGTAGCTTTTACTCCCAAAATATCATACATATTTTTTTGAATAGAATAACCTGCAACACCACTGAAATTATGTACCTGATTCCAGCTCTTATTATAGTTTGCTGTAAATTCAGCCAAATAATCTGATTGCAAAGAAGTTCTTGCTATAGAATTAGCCGCAGCTTTGGCCTGATCTGTTCCTGGTAAATTTGCCCCGGATGATAAACTGGTAGGACGATAAAACTCGTATTTTTCACTATAATTATACATTCCTAAATTTGCCTTCAAGAATAAATCTTTCAACGGTTCATAACTTGCTGTCAAATTATATGTATTACGTACTCCGTTTCTTCTGATTTTTGTTTCCGTAGCTAATGCTACCGGATTCTCAATCTGCTGGAATCCATAATTACTTGAATAACTTGTCATCTCACCTTTTACCAATTGACCATTTTCATCATAGCAACGGAAAATCGGTGCATAAATCAAAGCCCCAAGAATCGGTCCATGATCAAAACGCCCTTCTTCCACTTCTCGATTCCAGTTAGATGTATTGGAAAAATTAGCTCCTACCTTAAACTTAGAGCTTACTTGTATATCTAAGTTTCCACGTAAATTCAGGCGACGTTGTCCCGTAGAAAGAATAATACCTTCCTGATTCTGATAAGCTGCACTAACTTCATAACGAATTTTATCTGTACCCCCATTTACAGAGATATGATGACGCTGTGAAGGAGCATTACGATACAACTCATCTTGCCAGTCTGTATCATATTCCGGTGTGATTACACGCTGATTCTCAAAATCATATAAAAATTCTGGAATCATAGCTGCACTATTACTAGAACCTAAACGCTGTGCACGTACATCATTCGTATCACTAAAGTAAGCATCATCCCATGCTTTTCCTGCATTAACCATGAAATTTTTATATGCATTATTACGTCCATCAACAACCAAATCTGCAAATTGTGCAGAATTCAATAATTTCACTTTTTTGGCCAGCTGATTTACACTAAACTGAAAATTATAGTTTACCTTCGCTTTTCCCTCTTTTCCACGCTTAGTTGTAATCAACACAACACCACCAGCTGCACGTGAACCATAAATAGCTGCCGAGGCTGCATCCTTCAAGACTTCAATAGACTCGATATCTTCAGGACTCAACATCAAATCTTCATTGGAAGGATAACCATCTATAACATATAACGGGTCAGAGCTCGCATTAATAGAGGCCACACCACGTACACGTATTTTTGTACTCTGATAAGGTGCACCACTTACCTGAGCAATCTGTACACCAGAGACCTTTCCGACCAAACTTTGCCCAACTGTAGGTGTAGTTACGTTTAACTCTTTTGACTTGATGCTGGAAACAGCTCCCACCACATCTGTTTTACGCATGGTCTGATAACCTACTACCACAACCTCATCCATTGTTTTAGAATCCTCAACCAATACAATATGCAGATTATCTCCCTTTTTCGGTTTTATACGCTGTGTGGTATAACCGATATAAGATATTTCCAGCGTATGTTCATAGCTCTGTACATCTAATCTGAACTTTCCATCCACATCCGTTACCGTTCCATTTTGAGTTCCCTTCTCAAAAATACTGGCACCGATTACGGCCTCTCCATTTTGGTCGACAACAAGACCTTGAACCCAATCATCTTCAAAAATTTTAGCCTGAGCAGAATTCGTAAAAAATCCTGTCATACAGACAATTAAACAAAACAATCTAATTACTTTTTTCATAACCTGTTAATAGAATAAAATTTCTGTGCAAAAGTATGAGGGGGGCATTGCACAATGATTGCAGGTTAATTAAAACTATGGCACAATAAGGTTACAAAAAGATTTCGACTACTCCATAAATTCTTATAAACACATTCACCGGATTCTACCTTCAAAGTTTTGAAACCAATATATCTTAAACCCATCCCGAAAAATTCGCTTCGTACGCCTCAAAAAAGAATAATTTCCAAATAAATCGTATCTTTGCACATCGTAAGGTTGCAACTTAGAATAAACTATATACGTATATGGAAAAGAACTTTAAACGGACGACCGTTACATCGGCTCTGCCATACGCCAACGGTCCGGTCCATATCGGCCATCTGGCAGGGGTTTATGTGCCGGCCGATATTTACGTGCGCTATCTGCGCCTGAAAAAAGAAGACGTGCTCTTTATCGGAGGTTCGGATGAACATGGAGTGCCCATCACTATCCGCGCTAAAAAAGAAGGTGTAACCCCACAGGATATTGTGGACCGTTATCACACCCTCATTAAGGATTCTTTTAAAGAATTCGGTATTTCATTCGATGTGTACGGACGTACCTCTTCACCTACTCACCATCAGTTAGCATCTGACTTTTTCCGTAAATTGTATGACAAGCATGAGTTTATCGAAAAAACTTCCATGCAATATTATGACGAGGAAGCTCACACATTCTTAGCTGACCGTTACATTACGGGAGAATGCCCTCGCTGCCATGCAGAAGGTGCTTACGGTGACCAGTGTGAAAAATGTGGAAGTACACTTTCTCCCACAGAACTGATTAACCCGAAAAGTGCCATCAGCGGAAGCCAGCCTGTCATGAAGGAAACCAAACACTGGTATTTGCCACTTGACAAACACGAAGGCTGGTTGCGCAAATGGATTCTGGAAGACCACAAGGAATGGCGTCCGAATGTGTACGGACAGTGCAAGAGCTGGCTGGATATGGGGCTGCAGCCTCGTGCCGTGAGCCGCGACCTTGACTGGGGTATTCCGGTTCCGGTAGAAGGTGCAGAAGGAAAAGTATTGTATGTATGGTTCGATGCACCTATCGGCTATATCTCTAATACAAAAGAGCTGTTGCCCGATTCATGGGAGAAATGGTGGAAAGACCCTGAAACACGCCTGATTCATTTCATTGGAAAAGATAACATCGTGTTCCACTGTATCGTATTCCCGGCCATGTTGAAGGCAGAAGGAAGCTACATTCTTCCGGACAACGTGCCTTCTAACGAGTTCCTGAACCTGGAAGGTGACAAGATTTCAACTTCACGCAACTGGGCAGTATGGTTGCACGAGTACCTGCAGGATTTCCCTGGCAAACAGGATGTATTGCGCTACGTGCTGACTGCTAACGCTCCGGAAACTAAGGACAACGACTTTACATGGAAAGATTTCCAGGCTCGTAACAACAACGAACTGGTAGCAGTATACGGTAACTTCGTAAACCGTGCCCTGGTGCTGACTCACAAATATTTCGATGGAAAGGTTCCGGCTTGTGGTGAATTGAACGACTACGACCGTGAAACACTGAAGGAATTTGCCGACGTAAAAGAAGAAGTAGAAAAACTGCTGAACGTGTTCAAATTCCGCGACGCACAGAAAGAAGCCATGAACCTGGCCCGCATCGGAAACAAATACCTGGCAGATACAGAACCATGGAAACTGGCTAAAACCGACATGGCACGTGTGGCTACCATCCTGAACATTTCATTGCAGTTGGTTGCCAACCTGGCCATTGCTTTTGAACCGTTCCTGCCGTTCAGTTCTGAAAAACTGCGCAAGATGCTGAACATGGAAAGCTTCGACTGGGAACAGCTGGGACGTACAGACTTGCTGGCAGAAGGCCATCAGCTGAACAAGCCTGAACTGTTGTTCGAAAAGATTGAAGACGACGTTATTCAGGCACAGGTAGATAAATTGCTGGCTACCAAGAAGGCCAACGAAGCAGCCAATTACAAGGCTAATCCGATTAAACCGACCATTGCTTTCGAAGAATTTGAGAAACTCGACATCCGTGTAGGTACTGTATTGGAATGCGAAAATGTACCTAAGATGAAGAAGCTGCTGAAATTCAAGATTGCCGACGGACTGGAAAACCGTACCATTGTCAGCGGTATTGCTCAGCATTACAAACCGGAAGACTTGGTAGGCAAGCAAGTGCTGTTTATCGCCAACTTAGCTCCTCGTCAGTTCAAAAACGGCCTGGTGAGCGAAGGTATGATTCTCAGCGCAGAAAACTTTGACGGTTCATTGTCCGTTACCACTACTTTGAACGAAGTAAAACCAGGAAGCGAAGTAAAATAATCTACTTTAAATAATTAAAGAAATTGAGAATGAGCGGATAAGAGAATCCCGCCATTCTCAATTTTCTTTTCCTCATAAACTCCACACAATCCTCAAATATGGCAGAGTCACTTAAAGAAAAAACGGCGAAAGGCTTGTTTTGGAGTGGCATCAATAACGGTGCTATGCAGCTCTTGAACCTGATATTCGGAATCGTGACTTCACGCATTCTGAATGATACCGATTACGGTATGATAGGTATGCTGAGTATCTTTTCTCTCATTGCAGCATCTCTTCAGGAAAGCGGATTCACTTCGGCACTTGCCAACAAGAAAGAAATCCGCCACGAAGATTACAACGCTGTATTCTGGTTCAGCAGCGCCATAAGTGTCACACTCTACCTCATCTTGTTTTTCTGTGCCCCACTGATAGCCGATTTCTACGACAATGAAAATCTGATTCCTCTGGCTCGATATGCTTTTTTAGGCTTTGTTATTTCCAGCCTGGGCATTTCACAGAACGCTTATTTGTTCCGCAACCTGATGGTCAAACAAAAAACCATTGCCAGCATCAGCGGACTAGCCGTTTCAGGCATCGTAGGAATCATTATGGCCTGCTTGGGATGTTCTTACTGGAGCATTGCAACACAAAGCATTGTCTACATCAGCGTCCTGAACATCTGCCTGTGGAGTTTTTCACCCTGGAGACCCACCCTGAAATTCAGTTTCAAACCTCTGAAAGGGATGGTAAACTTCAGTGCCAAACTGATGATAACCAATATCTTCAATCATATCAACAATAACTTGTTTTCCATCATTTTAGGGAAATACTATTCCGAAAAAGAAGTTGGACAATTTAACCAAGCCAACAAATGGAACTACATGGGGCACTCCTTTATCAGCAGCATGGTAGGCAGTGTGGCACAGCCCATGTTCAATCAGGTAGGAAGCGACCAGACACGCCAGCAGCGCGTTTTCCGCAAAATGCTCCGATTCACAGCCTTCATTGCTTTTCCTTCCATGTTGGGATTATCGTTCATCGCTCCAGAACTGATTACGATTACCATCACAGCCAAATGGCTACCAAGCGCACATATCCTGCAAATACTTGCAATAGGTGGCGCATTTATCCCCATTACAGCCCTCTATTCAAACCTTATTATCAGCAAAGGGAAATCCAATATCTTCATGTGGAATACCATCACATTGGGCATCCTGCAATTGATTGCCATGCTGATACTCAGCCCGTACGGACTGAAAAACATGCTGACAGTCTATGTGGCTATTAATATCGGATGGCTGTTTGTATGGCATTATTTTGTGTTCCGTGAGATAAAACTTTCTCTATGGGCCGCACTAAAAGATGTAGTTCCGTATGCTGGTATAGCTCTACTTGCCATAGCTGCGGCCTACTTTATCACTGGGCATATAACTGACATCTATCTGCTCATCCTTACCAAGATAACCGTTACAGCCATACTCTATGGAGGACTGATGTGGATATGCGGTTCAGAAACCTTCAAAGAAAGCCTCAGCTATCTGCTGAAGAAGACAGGAAAAAAATAAGATAAGTTTATCTATCTTTATTACTTTTGCAGATAGAAATTACAAATAAAACCTTTTATGAAAGAAGCCCTTACGCCACAGGTAAAAGTTTCGGTAGTAATGTGTACCTATAACGGAGAGAAATATCTCCGGGAACAGATTGAATCCATCCTGAACCAAACCTGCCCCGTTTACGAACTGATTATCCAGGATGACCGTTCTACCGATCGTACAGTTGAAATTGTCCGCGAATACCAGCAGAAGGATTCCCGCGTAAAGCTGTTTGTGAACGAACAGTCACTGGGCTTCAACTATAATTTCTCAACCGCTTTCACCCGGGCTACAGGAGAATACATTGCCTCGACCGACCAGGATGACATTTGGCGTACCGACAAGATTGAGGTACTGATGAAACACGTCGAAGGCTACAGCCTGTTATTCCACAATTCCCAGCTCTTCACAACAGACATCACACACTCCCTGGGAATGAAAAATGCATCCAACGTGCTTTATAACCCGCTTTTCCTATTGATGAAACCCTATGTGCCCGGTCATGAATGCTTTTTCAGCCGCACCATCCTTCCGCGCTTCATGGAAGCTGTGGAAAAGGAACATCGTATATCCTACGATTCACTGTTGATGCTGGCAGCCGTGACCTGCGGACCTATAAGATTCATAAATGAAGCATTGGTGTACTGGCGCCGTCATCCCCAAGCCACTTCTTATCTGAGCAGCAGCCACTACAGCTTGCTGAAAGGATTGGTATCCGCAGTACAAACCCTAAGCAATAAGGATAAGCGCAAAATTACCCAACGTTATTTCATGGCTCTAAGCGATTACCCCTTTACAGACTATGCAGCTGCAAAAATTATACGTTGCATGAAAAAAGGGAATTTATGGGGCATTCTGCAAAGTTGTATGCTCTGCTGCCACAACCGTAAACAGCTTTATCCCTATCACAACCCGCTGCAATCATGTATCAAGTCATTTTTCACACCATTGTATTTCATTCGCGACTGCAGCCAATTCATCATCTGTTAAAATCGTAAGAATATGATTCGCTTCACCGTTTTTCCACGTTTGCGCATCCTTCCTCACCAGAAGGCCAATCCTTATATCCGTGATTTTGTAGCTGCATTAGAGCAGGAAAAAGTATCCCAGGTGGTCAATCCGCCACACAAGAACCCATTGTTCAGCCTGCTGCCTCCCAAACGGTGGGGAGATGTATTTATATTTAACTGGTTCGAAAGTATTCCCGATTCCAAATACGGACCATTGCAGTCTGTTGTGGCAGTCTGCTTCGTCATACTGCTGAAACTATGCGGACGGAAAATAGTATGGGTATTACACAACAAAAAGCCTCATGCTGGAGGCCATGCACGATTGAAAAAATTCCTCACCCGCTTCATCGCACAAAAATCGGACCTTATCCTGACGCATGCCACCGAAGGTGTGAAAATGATTGAGGCTCATTATCCCTATGCCGCCGGAAAGATACATTTCCTTCATCATCCTACCAAAAACCGTCTGCCGGAATCACTACCTGCAGAAATGCCGGAATACGACATACTTATCTGGGGAAACATCTCACCCTATAAAGGAGTACTAGAATATCTTTCCTATCTGAAGAACAATCCGCAAGACCTCAAAGTATGTATTATTGGAAAATGTTCACCGAATTCATTAGCCAATGAGATACGCCAGATAGCGCCCCCGAACGTCACTTTTATCTGTGAAAGCCCTTCATTCGAGGAACTGGCACACTATATCCGGAAATCGGCGTTTGTGCTTGCCCCTTATTGTCCTGATTCGGTGCTGAGTTCAGGAATTCTGATGGATTCACTCTCTTTCGGAAGCAAGATTATCGGACCAGAAGTAGGTTCATTTAAGGATTATGCACGTGAAAAGCGCCTGAACGTCTACAGCAACCTCGCTCTATGTCATGCCTTACACCATGGCGGTATCGAATAAGGCGCGCAGCGGCATCTTCCTTTGGAAGATATTCTTCACGCTTATCGCCATGGCCGTTCCGCTCGTAGTTTTCCCGCTGATAAAGCCGGAGGTCGGCAGCGACCCGACAAAATTCCAGCTGATAATGACGGGAATAGGCGTACTCGCGTTCGTTATAATATTTGCGTCGACCTTCTTCTACAAAGAAAAGGTCACAACAGAGAGCGACAGGAACGAAAACATTTTCAAGGCAGTTATAGACTGCTTCAGGAACCGCTCGTTTGTCGTTTTTGAGGTGCTCTCTTTCACGGTTGTGTTCATTCAGACGATACTTATGCAGGGCGTTATATACTATTTTGACGAATTTGACCTGCCTATGCCGATAGCCTACGGCGCGCTGGGGCTTGGCGCGGTGCTCGGAGTTATTCTGTGGGCGACTAAGGTCAGGACATGGGGCATCAAAAAATGCGTATTCATCATGTGCTTGATATTCGCCTGCGGCTCTGCGGCAATGGCGATATTCGGCAAGATAAGCGTTATTGCCGTTCTCGGGTTCTTCACTGCCGGCATGGGCTTTGCGGGCGGAATGTACCTCGTTCCGCTGATGAACGGCGATGTTATCGACTACGACGAGAGCGTCGGCGGACTGCGCCGCGAGGGTATGTACGCGGGAGTCAACAGCCTGATAACAAAGCCCGCAATCAGCTTTGCAAACTCCGCATTCCTGCTCATAGCAAAGGCGTTCGGCTACGACACGTCTCTCGCCTCCGGAATGCAGAGCGAATGGGCAAAGCAGGGCGTGCTCGTCGCATGGATGGCGGCGCCCGCCGCGCTGCTCATAATATGCGCGATAAGCCTGCGATTCTATCCCCTCGCAGGAGAGAAATGGGACGAGACCAAAAAAGCCCTCGAGGAAAAACACAGAGGCTGATACTTCTAAGGGGAGCCGACAGATTCGGCTCCCCTGCTCCGCGCACGGAATAATTTTGCGCAACGGGCGACTTTATTGAAAAAAGCTCTTGCAATTTCCGCGACAATAGTATATAATTCTTAAAGCGCTTCGGGGTGTGGCGAAGTTTGGTATCGCGCTTGGTTCGGGACCAAGAGGCCATGGGTTCGAATCCCGTCACTCCGACCATACAAAAAGCCTTGAAACCGTTATATATCAACGGATTCAGGCTTTTTCTCATTTTTGAAAGTTTTCTACAAAACGAAAGTGTCAACAAAAAGTGTCAACAAATTCAAAAAAATTTCGTTGTGTGCTCCTTTTTCTTTGC
>ERZ856578.7038-NODE-7038-length-12209-cov-4.563551_pt1 | contig 12209 bp, 10 predicted proteins | sample MGYA00514384_ERZ856578 | MGnify/ENA primary metagenome ERZ856578 (study PRJEB29103, sample SAMN06111958) | human gut metagenome | biome: human gut; feature: ankylosing spondylitis patient; material: healthy_person | host: Homo sapiens | place: China:Hangzhou...
GCTTGGTATCAGAAAGAGGTGAATATACCTGCCGACTGGAAAGGTGAACGTAGAAACCGTGGATATGACGCTGCCGGTGAGCCGTAAGCCTCTGGGCGCCCGTCACCCGCTGCCTAAGCTGATGGAGGACGTCGAGGACTTCTTCATCTCCATGGGCTGGCAGATCTCCTCCGGCCCGGAAATCGAAGCCGAATGGTACAACTTCGACTCCCTGAATTTCGGCCCGGACCATCCGGCCCGCCAGATGCAGGACACCTTCTACGTCAAGGGCAATCAAGCCAAGGACGCCGCCGGTTTCGTCGGCTCCAACATGGTGGTGCGTACGCAGACCTCCTCCGATCAGGTCCGTGCCCTCCTGACCCGTGGAGTGCCGCTGTACATCGCGTCCCCGGGCCGCGTGTTCCGCACCGATGAGCTGGACGCCACCCATACTCCGGTGTTCCACCAGTGCGAAGCCCTCGCCGTCGACAAGCACCTGACCATGGCCGACCTGAAGGGCGTGCTGGACAAGCTCGCCGTCGCCATGTTCGGCCCTGAAGCCAAGACGCGCCTGCGCCCGAGCTACTTCCCGTTCACTGAGCCGAGCGCCGAACTCGACCTGTGGTTCCCCGACAAGAAGGGCGGCCCCGGCTGGCTCGAGTGGGGCGGCTGCGGCATGGTGAACCCGAACGTGTTGAAGTCCGCCGGCATCGACCCGGACGTCTACACCGGTTTCGCCTTCGGCGTCGGCATGGAGCGCACGCTCCTGCTGCGCAGCGACATCAACGACATGCACGACCTGGTCGAAGGTGACGTGCGTTTCGCCGAACAGTTTGTGATGGGGGAGTGATTCAGCCATGCCTATGATCGATATCGATTGGCTCAAGGACCATGTCGAGGTTCCCGAAGGCCTGACCTACGAACAGCTCGCCAAGGACCTTGTCAAGGTGGGTCTTGAGGAAGAGGAGATCCACTCCTCCCAGGTGACCGGCCCGATTGTGGTCGGCTACGTGGTCGACGCCACCCCCGAACCGCAGAAGAACGGCAAGACCATCAACTGGTGCCACGTGGACTGCGGCGACGAATGGAACGAGACCGACGAAGACGGCAACAAGGTGCCGCGCGGCATCATCTGCGGCGCGCCCAACATGAAGGCCGGCGAAAAGGTCGTCGTCACCCTGCCCGGTGCCGTGCTGCCCGGCGACTTCAAGATCGAACCGCGCAAGACCTACGGCCACATCTCCAACGGCATGTGTGCCTCCGAACGTGAGCTGGGTCTGGGCGACAACCACAACGGCATCATCCTGCTGCGTCAGTACGGCTTCTCCGAGGCTGAATACGAGGCTCTGAAGCCTGGTCAGGATGCCATGCACCTGCTGCACCTCGACCAGCCTCTGCTTGAGATCAACATCACCCCGGACCGTGGCTACACGCTGTCCTACCGTGGCGTGGCCCGCGAGTACCACCACTCCACCGGTGCCGCCTACACCGATCCGGCCGTGGCACTCAACGAGAAGGCCCCGGAACCTGCTGACTACCAGCCCGGCACCCCGGTGGACATCGATGTTGAAATCGACGATAACAATCCGATTCACGGCGTGCCCGGTTGCGACCGCTACTACGCGCGTATCGTCAAGGACTTCAATCCCAACGCCCACACGCCCAACTGGATGCGCCGCCGCCTGATTCGCGCCGGCATGCGCTCCATCTCCTTGGCCGTGGACGTGACCAACTACGTGATGCTTGACCTCGGCCAGCCGATGCACGCCTACGACCTCGACAAGCTCGAAGGCCCGATTGTCGTGCGCCGCGCCAACGAGGGTGAGAAACTCACCACCCTGGACGGCAAGGAACATGACCTGAGCGTCGAAGATCTGCTTATCACCGATTCGCCGAACGGCGAACGCGGCTCGCGCATCCTCGGCCTTGCCGGTGTGATGGGCGGTCTGTATGGCGAAGTGACCGCCGACACCAAGAACATTCTTCTGGAGGCCGCGCACTTCGATCAGGTGACCATTGCCCGTTCGGCCCGTCGCCACAAGATTCCATCCGAGGCCTCCCGTCGCTTCGAACGTGGCGTCGACACCGCGCTGCAGCCTGCCGCCACCCAGATGGCCGCCGAGCTCATGGCCAAGTACGGCAACGGCGAGCCCAGCGAACACCCGAACGACGTGAACAACACGCCGCGCGCCAAGGCCATCCACTTCAAGGCCTCCGAAGTGGCCCGCGTAGCCGGCCTCGACGTGGACATCAACCGCATCTCCGACATCCTGACCGACATTGGCTGCACGGTGGCCGGTGGCGGCAACGGTGAGTTCGCCGTAACCGCGCCGAGCTGGCGTCCGGACTTGAACGAGCCGTGCGACCTGGTCGAGGAAATCGCCCGACTGGTCGGCTACGACCAGATTCCGATCACCGTGCCGCCGGCACCGGTCGAGGGTCTGGTGGGCCTGACCCCGGACCAGCAGCGTCGCCGTCGCGTGGCGGACGAGCTCGCCGAGTTCGGCATGGTCGAATCGCTGAGCTACCCGTTCGTGGGTGACGACGATTACAAGGCCTTCGGCTTCGACCCGGAAGCCACCAAGAAGGTCAGCGTCGAGATCGCCAACCCGCTCTACGGCGACCGTCCGTACTTGCGTCGCGAGATTCTGCCGACCCTGGCCACCACCGTGCAGCGCAACATCCGCCGCGGCATCGAAAACGTGTCCCTGTACGAGCTCGGCCACGTCTACCTGTGGGATCCGAACGCGCCCGCCATCCCGGCACTGCCCGGCGGCGTGCGCCCCACCGACGAACAGCTCGCCGCGCTTGACGCCGGTCTGCCCGAACAGCCCGACCATGTGGCCGGCATCCTGACCGGTCTGGCCGAGGACGACGGCTGGATGGGCGGCAAGCGCCCGGGCGACTGGTCCGACGCCGTCGAGGCCGTGCGCCGCATCGCCGGCCGTATCGGTGCCGCAATCGAACTCGACCAGCCCGCCGCTGACGATGTGCCCGTCCAATGGCACCCCGGCCGCGCCGCCCGCGTCATGGTGGGCGACGTCTTCACCGGCTGGGTTGGTGAACTGCATCCGCGCGTCAACGAGGCGCTCGGCTTCCCGGCCCATTCCGCGGCCTTCGAGCTGAACCTCACCGCGCTGTTCGCCACGCTGACCGGCAAGCCCGTCCAGGCCAAGCCGATCTCCACGTTCCCGCCGGTCAAGCAGGATTTGGCCTTCACCGTGGACGAGACCGTGACCGCAGGCCAGCTTGAGAACGTGATTCGCAAGGCCGCCGGCGCGAACCTCGAATCCATCGAACTGTTCGACGTGTTCACCGGCGAACAGGTGGGCGAGGGCAAGAAGTCCCTGGCCTATGCGGTGGTGTTCCGTTCGCCGAGCAAGACGCTGTCCGCCGAAGACAGCGACGCCATCCGCAAGGCCATCGTGGCTGAGGCCGCCGAAATCGGCGCCCAGCTGCGCGCCTGACCCAACCAATCATCCGAATCGAGGAGCGCCATGAGCCAACCGGAGCAGGACAAGCCGAAATACGGGCAGTACCAGCAGCCTGAATATGGTGCTATGTCTGGCCAATACGGGCCGAATTACAACCCGTATATTTATGGCGCTCCCGAGCCGGATACTAAGAAGGATTCCGCCGCAGCCGCTGGCGATAACGGTGGCGCGGCACAATCTCAGCAGGCTGGCCAGCCGTATGGTCAGCAGCCGGCGTGGCCCGGCAATCAGCAGGCGGGCGGCTGGCCGTACGCTCAAGGCGGCCAACAGTCCGGTCCGGGCGCATATCCGGGCGGGTACCCGGGCATGCAGGGCCAGCCGTATGGTCAACAGCCGAACGGTCAGCCTCACCAGCCGCATTATTACCACGGCATCGACCTGAACGATCCAAACCAGAACCCACTCTACGGGCACTGGGATTCGTATGCGATCATCTCCTTTATCCTCGCCCTGTTCTTCCCGGTGCCAGTGCTCTCGGCACTGATGGGCGCGGTGGCAATGTGGCGCACGCGCACTTTCCATATGAAGGGCTTCGGTTTGGCCGTGGCCGCCGTGGTAATCAACGTGCTGTACACCATCGCCGTCATCTGGATGGCCTTCAATGGCTATGACGCCATGAGCCTTTACCAGGAAGCCCTCCAGCAACTGACCGGCGGCACCGGCTCCTCCTCCGACTCCATCTCCGCATAAGTAGCGTTCACATACCAACACACCCACTGCATAAATATGCAATAGTCTGCATAATCGCGTATACTCATCCGAAGACACATCAGTGAAAAGAGATGAGTATGGCGAAATATACAGTGGCCGTGGCCGGTGCCACGGGCTATGCCGGCGGTGAAGCGCTGCGCATTCTGGCCGCGCACCCCGACTTCGACATCACCTGCGTGGCAGGCCATTCCTCAGTGGGGGAGTCGATGGCCAAGCACATGCCGCATATTCCCCAACTGGCCAATCTGGTCGTTGAAGATACCACGCCCGAAGTGCTGAACGGGCATGACGTTATCATCCTCGCACTGCCGCACGGTGCTTCGGGCAAGCTCGCCTCGCAGCTCGATCCGAATGCCGTGGTTGTGGATTTGGGCGCCGACCATCGCCTCGAAGAACAGGCCGCTTGGGATGAGTTCTACGGCGGCGATTTCTATGAGCATTGGACCTACGGCATGCCCGAGCTCATCACCGGCAAAGCTGCGGACGGCTCCTACACCCGCCAGCGTGCGGCGCTTCCTGGCACCAAGCGCATCGCAGGTCCTGGCTGCAACGTCACCGCCACCACGCTGGCCCTCCAGCCCGGCATCGCCGAAGGACTGGTTGAATCGCAGGATATCGTGGCCGATCTGGTCGTCGGATACTCGGGTGCCGGCAAGAATCTCAAGCGCACCAACCTGCTTGCCGCCGAGGCCCTGCAATCCGCCCTGCCGTATTCGGTGGGCGGCAAGCACCGCCACATTCCCGAAATCCTGCAGAACTTCGCCCACGCGGCCGGCAAGAGCGCGGCCGAAGCCAGCGAATTCACGCTCGGCTTCACACCGATTCTCGCCCCCATGTCCCGAGGTATCCTCGCCACCGTGTCCGCCCGCATGACGGACAAGGCCAAGACACTGAGCGATGAGGAGATTCGCGCCGTATGGTCCAAGGCCTATGAAGGTCAGGACTTCATGGTGCTGCTGCCCGAGGGCACGCTGCCCGCCACCGGCAACATCATCGGATCCAACGCAGCCCACCTGCAGGTCGTCACCGACCGCAAGGCCGGCCGCATCTACGCTTTTGCCGCCATCGACAACCTCAACCGTGGTACCGCCGGACAAGCGGTCCAATCACTGAACATCGCACTAGGCCTGCCGGAAGACGCGGGCCTGACCAAGATCGGAGTAGCACCGTGAGCGTTACATTTGCACAAGGTTTCTCCGCCGCCGGCGTGGCGGCTGGTATTTCATCCGTCGAAGGCAAGAAGGACTTGGCCCTCGTGGTCAACAACGGCCCGCTCGACGCGGCTGCAGGCGTGTTCACCTCGAACCGTTTCTGTGCCGCCCCGGTGCAGTGGAGCCGTAAGGTCGTCGCCGACGGTCACGTCAAGGCCGTGATTCTGAACTCCGGCGGTGCCAACGCCTGCACCGGCGAGGCCGGTTACGCCCAGTCCGTCGCCACCGCGGAAACGGTCGCCGGGCTCATCGGCGCCGAACCGAATGATGTGGCTGTCTGCTCCACCGGTCTCATCGGTGAACTGCTGCCGTTGGACAACGTGCTGGCTGGTGCCAAGAGTGCCCATGAGGCTCTTGCCGCCACCGCCGAAGCCGGTGCCGACGCCTCCCACGCCATCATGACCACCGACACCAAGCCGAAGACGGTCGAACTGACCGGCTCCAACGGCTGGAAGATCGGCGGCATGGTCAAGGGCTCGGGCATGATTGCCCCGCAGCTGGCCACCATGCTGTGCGTCATCACCACCGATGCGGTTGTCTCCGCCGGTCAGATGCAGGCCGCACTCGCTGTGGCTGCCGAACATTCGTTCAACCGCATCGACGTGGACGGCTGCATGTCCACCAACGACACGGTCCTGCTGCTCGCCTCCGGTGCCTCCGGCGTCGAACCGGACAAGGACGAATTCAACAAGCTGGTGCGTGAGGCCTGCGTCTCCCTGTCCCGCCAGATCATCGGCGACGGCGAAGGTGCCTCCCACGACATCCGTATCACCGTCACCGGTGCCACCAGCGAAGACGCGGCACTTGCCTGTGGTCGTGCCGTCGCCGCCTCGAACCTGCTCAAGTGCGCCATCTCCGGCAACGATCCGAACTGGGGCCGCATCGTCAGCTCCCTGGGCACTGTGCCGCCTGAAGTCGCGCCTTACGATTCGAACAAGGTGACCGTGGACGTCAACGGCGTGCGCATCTGCGAGAACGGCGGTGCCGGCCGCGACCGTAGCGAGGTCGACATGACCCCGCGCGAAGTCCACATTGACATCGACCTGAACACCGGCTCGGACGCCGAGGCCACCGTCTGGACCGACGATCTCACCCACGAATACGTCCACATCAACGCCGACTACGAAAGCTGACAAACAGCCCAGTGGGCTGTTTGTAGCAGCCGGCAGCGATAGCGTCGCCGGCGTCGCAGAAAAGAGAAAAATTGTCTACAGAATTGAAGGGACCTGGGTTCCATTTCGACGTGCACACCGATTTGCGCGCCGATCAGAAGGCAGAAGTGCTTATTGAAGCGCTGCCATGGCTGGAGGAGTTCGCCGGCCAGCGTATCGTCGTCAAATACGGCGGCAATGCCATGGTCGATGACCATCTGAAGCAGTGCTTCGCCGAAGACATGGTCTTTCTGCGTCAGGTGGGTCTGCACCCGATCGTCGTGCACGGCGGCGGTCCGCAGATTTCCCACATGCTCAAGGCCCTCGGCATCAAATCCGAATTCAAAGGCGGCCTGAGGGTCACCACCCCCGAGGCCATGGATGTGGTGCGCATGGTTCTGACCGGCAAGGTGTCACGCGAACTGGTAGGCCTGATCAACGCGCACGGCCCGCTGGCCGTAGGCATGTCCGGTGAAGACGGCGGCCTGTTCTCGGCCATGCAGCGCAGGCCCGTCATCGATGGCAAGCCCACCGATATCGGCCTGGTCGGCGACGTGGTTTCCGTCGATGCCTCGGCAGTCGAGGATCTGGTGGCTGCCGGTCGTATCCCGGTCGTCTCTTCCGTGGCTCCGAACGAAGAAGATGCCACTGAAGTGCTCAACGTGAACGCTGATTCCGCCGCCGCCGCTTTGGCTGCCGCTGTGGGCGCGCACAAGCTCGTTATCTTGACTGATGTGGATGGTCTGTACGCCGATTGGCCGGATAAGAATTCTCTGATTGGCCGGATCGGTGTGGAAAACCTGCGCGATATGCTGCCGGACCTGGAATCCGGTATGCGACCCAAGATGGAGGCCTGTGTCAGGGCCATCGACGGTGGCGTGCCCCAAGCCCATGTCATCGACGGGCGCAAGCCGCATTCGATTTTGAACGAGATATTCACCTCCGCAGGCATCGGTACCATGGTTATGCCCGATGAAGGACTGGAAATGAGGAGCTCTTATGGCTACTGAGCATGAGGAAAAACTAGGTACGGAAGACAGCAAGTGGCTGGGAGAGTACTCTCAGGTCCACATGAATGTGTTCGGTACGCCGTTGCGCGTCATGGATCACGGCCAAGGTGCCCACATCTGGGATGTTGACGGTAACGAATACCTCGATTTCCTGGCAGGCATCGCCGTCAATTCCCTCGGATACGCCCACCCCAAGTGGGTCAAAGCGGTTGCCGATCAGGCTGCCAAGGTGGCTCATATCAGCAACTATTTCGCGTCCGAGCCGCAAATTGAGCTGGCATCCAAACTGGTCAAGCTGGCTGGTGCACCTGAAGGCTCCAAAGTCTACTTCGGCAACTCCGGTGCTGAAGGCAATGAAGCTGCCCTCAAGCTTGCCAAGCTGTATGGCCGCACCTTGCCTGGTGCCCTGCCTTCCATCGGCGGCAAGCCCGCACGCATTCTCGCAATGACTCACGGCTTCCATGGCCGTACGATGGGTGCGCTGTCCGCCACATGGAAACCCGGTATCCGCAAGCCGTATGATCCGCTGGTGCCGAACATCGAATTCGTACGCGCCGGCGACAAGGTCGCCCTGCACGACGCTTTTGCACAGACCGGTCTCGGCCGCTATGGCAAGGGTCCGGTGGCTGCTGTGATTCTGGAACTTATCCAGGGCGAAGCCGGCGTGCAGCCGTTGGGCGCCGATTACGTCAAGTTCGTGCGCGAACTGTGCGATATCAACCACGCGCTGCTCATCATCGATGAAGTACAGACCGGTATCGGACGTACCGGCAAGTGGTTCGCATTCCAGCGTGACGATCTGTCCGGCGGCGTGACGCCGGATATGGTGACTTTCGCCAAGGGCGTGGCAGGCGGATTCCCGATGGGCGGCATGATCGCTTTCGGCGAGAAACTTGCGGCTCTGTTCACTCCTGGTTCCCACGGCTCCACCTTTGCCGGCAATCCGCTGGGTGCGGCTGCGGGACTCGCCACTCTTGGCGTGATTGAAGACGAGAATCTGGTGGCCAACGCCGAAGCTCGCGGCGAACAGCTGCGCGATGGCATTATGGCCACCGGTAATCCGCTGTTCGTTTCCGTACGCGGCCGTGGTTTGCTGGACGCCGTCGAGCTCAAGCATCCCTGCTCCCACGCGGTGATGAACTACTGCCTCGAACACGGGCTCATCGTCAACGCGGTGGCTCCCAATGCGCTGCGTTTCGCACCGCCGCTGATTGTAACCGCACAAGACGTGGACCAGGCACTTGCCATCCTCAAGGATGTGCCTACGGACCTGCCCGACGACTGATTTCTCTCTGTCACTGCCGACCCACCGATCCAAGGAGATCATCATGACCCCAGAACTTCGCCACATGCTGCGTGACGACGACCTCAACCATGAGGAACAGAAGCAGGTGCTCGAACTTGCCATCAAGTTCCACCACGACCGCTTCTACAAGCAGCCGTTCGCCGGTCCGCAGGCCGTCGCCGTACTGTTCGACAAGCCCTCCACCCGCACCCGTTCCAGCTTCTCCATCGGCGTTGCCGAGCTTGGCGGCTACCCGCTGGTCATCGACAAGTCCGGCTCCCAGCTGGGCCGTGGCGAGCCCGTGGCCGATACCGCTCGTGTGCTCAACCGCATGGCTTACGGTGTGGTGTGGCGCACCTTCGGCCAGGGCCGCGTCGAAGAAATGGCCAAGTACTCCACCCATCCGGTGGTCAACGCCCTGACCGATGACTTCCATCCCTGCCAGATTCTCGCCGACTTCCAGACCATCGCCGAGCACCGAGGCGGCGTCGACAACCTGAAGAACCAGACCATCGCCTACCTCGGTGACGCGGCCAACAACATGGCCAACTCCTACCTGCTCGGCGGTGCCGTGGCCGGCATGGACGTGCGCGTGGCCGGCCCCTACGGCTACCTGCCCCGCCCGGACATCGTGGCCGACGCCAAGCGCATCGCGGCCGAGACCGGCGGCTCCATCCTGGTCACCACCGATGCCAAGGAAGCGGTGAAGGACGCCGATTGCGTGTTCACCGACACCTGGGTCTCCATGGGCGAGGAAGCCGAATACGCCATCCGTTCCAAGCCGTTCTGGGATTACCAGGTCAACACCGAACTTATGGCATTGGCCAAGCCGGATGCGCTCTTCCAGCACTGTCTGCCCGCCTACCGCGGCAAGGAAGTCACCGCTGAAGTGATCGACGGCCCGCAGTCCGTGGTGTGGGATGAGGCCGAGAACCGTCTGCACGCACAGAAAGCGTTGCTGACTTGGTTGACCGGCAAGGCCCGTGGAGACGAAAGCCTGCTCGCATGAGCGAAACCGGTCCGTCCCTGCAGCGCCCTGCCAGCAGGGCGGCGCGGCTGAGTGCCATAGAACAGGCGCTCGCCACGCATATCATCACCTCGCAATCACAGCTGTCCAAAATCCTTATCGACGAGGGTATTGCGGTGACTCAGGCGACCCTGAGCCGCGATCTTGATGAGATGCATGCGGTGAAGACCCGGCTGAAGGACGGCACGGTGGCCTACACGGTGGGTCGCAGCGTCGTTGCTTCGGAAGGTGAGGATGTAGGGGAGCGCGGTGAGGCACAGATGTCTCGCGTGCTGAACGGACTGGTCACCTCGGTGGCCGCCGCCGGAAATCTGGTTGTGGTGCACACGCCTTCCGGTGCCGCACAATACGTGGCCTCGGTGATTGACAAGCAGTCGATCGAAGGCGTGCTAGGCACCATCGCCGGAGACGACACCGTCATGGTGATCTGCACCAATGACGACACCGCCGTCTTCCGCTCCGACTGGCTACTAAGCCTCGCCTCCAAATAACCAACACGCCGTGCATAAATATACAGTCTTCTGTATATACTTGCATCAGTTCGTTTTTCAGACCTTGAACGAAAGGGAACCAATGGCAGATAACAAGCGCATTGTTCTGGCCTACTCCGGCGGTCTTGACACATCCGTCGCCATCTCGTACCTGAAGGAGCGCACCGGCAAGGACGTCGTGGCCGTGTCCCTCGACGTCGGCCAGGGCGGCGAAAGCCTTGAGACCATCAAGCAGCGCGCCCTCGCCTGCGGAGCCGTCGAATCCTACGTGGTCGACGCCCGTGACGAGTTCGCCAACGAATATTGCATGAAGGCCCTCAAGGCCAACGCCATGTACGAAGGCGTCTACCCGCTGGTCTCCGCCATCTCCCGTCCGCTGATCTCCAAGCACCTCGTGCGCGCCGCCCACCAGTTCGGTGCCGACACCATCTCCCACGGTTGCACCGGCAAGGGTAACGACCAGGTTCGTTTCGAGGTCTCCATTGCCTCCATCGACCCGACGCTGAAGGCCATCAGCCCGATTCGCGACCTGTCCCTGACCCGCGACGTCGAGATTGCGTTCGCCAAGGAGCACAAGCTGCCGATCACCCAGACCGAGAAGTCCCCGTACTCCATCGACCAGAACGTGTGGGGCCGCGCCATTGAGACCGGCTTCCTTGAGGATCCGTGGAACGGCCCGACCAAGGACTGCTACTCCTACACCGACGACCCGGCCTTCCCGCCGGTCGAAGATGAAGTCGTCATCGAGTTCAAGGAAGGCGTGCCGGTCAAGATCGACGGACGTGACGTCACTCCGCTGCAGGCCATCGAAGAGATGAACCGCCGCGCCGGAGCCCAGGGCGTCGGCCGCATCGACCTCATCGAGGACCGCCTGGTCGGCATCAAGTCCCGCGAGCTGTACGAGGCCCCGGGTGCCGTGGCCCTGATTACCGCTCATCAGGAGCTTGAGAACTGCTGCCTCGAACGCGAACAGCACCGCATCAAGCGCGACATCGACAAGCGCTGGGGCGAGTTGGTCTACGATGCGCAGTGGTTCTCCCCGGCGACTCAGTCGCTCAACGCGTTCATCGAGGACACCCAGAAGTACGTGTCCGGTGAGATTCGCATGGTCCTGCACGGCGGTCGCGCCGTCGTGATCGGCCGTCGTTCCGACTCCTCGCTGTACGACTACAAGCTCGCCACCTATGATTCCGGCGATACCTTCGACCAGAAGTCCTCCAACGGCTTCATCGACATCTACGGCCTGCCGTCCCGCGTGGCCGCAGCGCGCGACGTCAAGTTCGGCAACGGCATCGAGGTCCCGGAGAACACCGTCGAGTAATTCTTACTCAGTCGCCCCCGCTGCGAGGCTGTCGGCATAGCTGACTGGGAGTGGTCTTTGAAAGGACTGTCCTCAGTCACACTCCATGTGACAGCCCTCGCCAGCGGGGGCAACTGTATGTTTGAACACATTGCTACGCTTAAACACAGCTATTTTCACTTTTCAAGGAGCCTTCATGACTGAGAACAACGAACATCTGGCCCTGTGGGGTGGTCGCTTTACGTCTGGTCCGTCGCCGGAATTGGCCCGACTGTCCAAGTCCACGCAGTTCGACTGGCGCTTGGCCGACGACGACATCGCCGGTTCCCGCGCCCACGCCCGTGCTCTCGGCCGTGCGGGACTTCTGACCGCCGACGAGCTGCAGCGCATGGAGGATGCGCTCGACACGCTCCAGCGCCACGTTGACGATGGCTCCTTCGCCCCCATCGAAGACGATGAGGACGAGGCCACCTGTTTGGTACACATAATGGACTAAACATTCTGGAAGTTGAAAATAACACGCTTAGAAAAATGAAAGCGCACTCTTATG
>ERZ856578.7054-NODE-7054-length-12157-cov-30.273179_pt1 | contig 12157 bp, 9 predicted proteins | sample MGYA00514384_ERZ856578 | MGnify/ENA primary metagenome ERZ856578 (study PRJEB29103, sample SAMN06111958) | human gut metagenome | biome: human gut; feature: ankylosing spondylitis patient; material: healthy_person | host: Homo sapiens | place: China:Hangzhou...
TTGCGCAATATATGCGTCGATTTTCTGATTCAGTGCCTGATCCATGATCTTATCGTTCCTTTCCGTCCGGCAGCTTTGCGTTGCCGGTTCCAAAACACCTTTTTATTTTAGCATACTCAGCGGCAAAATACCATTGTCAATTGTTGTTCTTTGCCGGAACATGGTCTTTTTTCCTCAGCCCACCGAGAACAGGGTGCTCAGCGCACCCAGCAGGCCCGCACTGGCCAGACCCATGATGATGCCCGCCAGCAGCACGCCGCCCATGCAGGCCCTGACCACATCCTTGAACTTCATATCCAAGATCGAGCCCGCCAGCGTGCCGGTCCACGCGCCGGTGCCCGGCAGCGGGATACCCACGAACAGCAGCAGCGCCACCACAAGGCCGCGGCCCGCCTTGGCTTCCAGTGCGCGGCCGCCTTTCTCGCCTTTGACGATGCAGAACTTGCAGATGGGCCCGATAAGGGGCTTGTGGTAGCCCCAGATCAGGAATTTGCGTGCAAACAGATAGATGAACGGCACCGGGATCATGTTGCCCACCACGCACACCAGATAGGTGGGCAGGATGGGCAGGCCCATGCCAAGCCCGATGGGGATGGCTCCGCGCAGTTCAATGAGCGGCACCATGGAAACAAAAAATACCAGCAGATAGCTTTTGAGCATAGAGTCTCCTTTTTCCTGCTCTTTCCGGGAGAGCAGGCATTTTTTACAGGTTACAGGTCAATGTCCAGCTCCACCGGGCAGTGGTCTGAGCCGAAGATCTCGTTGTGGATCTCCGCCGCGCGGATCTTATCGGCAATGCGGCGGGACACGATGAAGTAATCGATGCGCCAGCCCGCATTCTTCTCGCGGGCGTGGAAGCGGTAGCTCCACCAGCTGTACTTCACCTCATCCGGGTGCAGCACGCGGAAGCTGTCGGCAAAGCCTGCGTCCAGCAGTTCGGTCATTTTACCGCGCTCCTGATCGGTAAAGCCTGCGCTCATGTGGTTGGTCTTGTCGTTCTTGATGTCGATCTCCCTATGGGCAACATTCAGATCGCCGCACAGGATCACCGGCTTTTTTGCGTCCAGTGCCAGCAGGTAGGCACGGAAGGCATCCTCCCACTCCATGCGGTAGTCCAGACGCTTCAGCCCGTCCTGACTGTTGGGGGTATAGCAGTTCACCAGCCAGAACTCCGGGTATTCCAGCGTGAGCACACGGCCCTCGTGGTCGTGCTGCTCAATGCCGATGCCGGTGGTCACGGCCAGCGGCTGCTCACGGCACCAGCAGGCCGTGCCGGAGTAGCCCTTCTTCTCGGCAGAATAGGTATACTCGGTGTAGCCATCCGGCGCAAAATCCGCCTGACCGGGCTGCATCTTGGTCTCCTGCACCGAAAAGATATCGGCATCCAGAGCCGCAAAGCTCTCGGCAAAGCCATGGGTTAGGCAGGCGCGCAGGCCGTTGACGTTCCAGCTGATTAGTTTCATAGGTATACTCCTCTTTATGTTATGCCTGATATTTGGTTTTCCATACACCGCTGCGGAAGCGGAGCACAAAGCATGTCACGCGGCAAACCCAGTCAATGATCATTGCGATCCACACGCCCACAGCGCCCCAGCCCATGCGCACGCACAGCAGGTAGCTGAAGCCCAGCCGCCACACCGCCATGCTCAGGATGGACACGATCATGGTGAACTTCACATCGTTGGCTGCACGCAGGGCGTTGGGCAGCACGAAGGACAGGGTCCACAGCAGGATGGCAAAGCCTGCATGGATACGTACCAGCAGCTCAGAAAGCACCATCGTCTCACCGGACAGCGCGTAGATGCCGATGAGCTTGTGCAAAAACAGCAGGATGGCACCGTTGGAAAGACCCATTGCGATGTAAGACCACACCGTCAGCTTGCGGGTATAATAAACAGCCTGCTCGTCGTCCCGCGCACCGATGCAGCGGCCCACCACCGTGATCATGGCAAGGCTCAGTGCCTTGCCGGGGATCACGCCCATGCCGTCCAGATTGTTTGCCACGGCGTTTGCTGCGATCTGCGCTGTGCCGAAGGTGGAGATCATGCTCACCACCAGAATGCGTCCGGCCTCGAACAGGCTGTTCTCAAAGGCGGACGGGATGCCGATGCCAAGAATGCGCTTTGTCATCTTTGCATCCAGCCGGGTGGTCTTGGGCACCGTGATGGCATTGCCCTTCTGGTAGCACTTGCGCAGGATAAGGGCCGCTGCCACCACACGAGACAGCACGCTGGGCCATGCAACACCGTCTACGCCCATTTTAAATCCGAAGATGCACACTGCGTTGCCCACAATGTTGATCACGTTCATCAAAAAGCTGATCTGCATGGAGATCTTGGAGTTGCCCATGCTGCGGAACAGAGCCGCGCCGCCGTTATACAGTGCCAGAAACGGATAGCTGAGGGCGATCACCTTCAGGTACAGCACGCTGGCATCCAGCACATCGGCATCGATGGCACCGTAGAACAGCCGGATCATCGGCCTTGCAAAAACAAAACAGAATGCCCCCACCAGCAAACCGAATACGCCGCTGAGCAAAAGCAGCTGGCCAGAGCTTGCATCGGCATCCTTCTGATCCCGCGCACCCAAAAACTGGCTTACCACCACTGCGCCGCCAGTGGCCAGCGCCGCAAACAGCACGATGATGAGGTTGTTGATCATGTCCACAAGGCTGACACCGGAAATGGCCGCTTCGCCGCAGCGGGACACCATCATGGTATCGGCCATACCCACGGTCACTTCCAGCAACTGCTCCACCAGCAGCGGGCCGGTCAGCAGCAGCAGTTCCTTTTGTGTGAACAGCGGCTTCCGCCCTCCGAAGAGCGGCTTTTTTGTTCCGCTCACCGCCTGACTTTCCATTGATATGCTCCTTTCCCCGTTCCGGGCCATCCTGCCCGGACACATACGCCCGCCCTTCGCAGGGCAGACTTCCCATTGAATGTATTCATCTTAGCACACAGACCGGTTCTTGTAAAGAACTGTCGCATTCTGCGTCTTTTTTTCCGCCGTTCCGGGCCGCACCGGCTCATTTTTATGCTTGTTCGTCAGTTTGCCGGGAACTTTTCGTTGAATTTGTGCGTTTCTCCAAAAATGCGATTTTTCGCACGTTTATTGGTGAAAAATCGAAAAAAGGGCTTGTAATTCTTCCAAAAAAGTGGTATGTTGTATCCAACAAAGGTGTTACGTTGGATACATGGACTTCTACGAGCGGTTCTTCGCTCAGCACAAAACCTTTGTTCTTAAAATTGCTATTTTCTTCATTTACCTTCTTATCATTTACCCTGCCTGCCCCGCAAGGGGCAAGAAAAGCGATGACTCAACCTGCACGAGTCACCGCTTTTTCTTTTTGTCTGCGGAAGATGCTTCCCGCGCAGAGCGTAGTCGCGTGTCTGAAATTTTGCTCCTTTTGCAAAAGGCATCGCCGCCGGATACGTTCTCTTTTGCGTGCCAAAAGAGAACCAGAAAAGCACCCGCTACTTTCGAGGCGCGGGAGGCACGAACTAGGGGCTGCTCGCCCCTAGTGACCCCAAAGCTGTTGGGCTCCATACAAAAAATCCAAGTCGCTTCGCTAAAGGATTTTTTGTGTTCCGCCGATTTGAAGTCGCTTACGCGACAAGCCGTGCGGGCAAGCTTTCTCTTTATCCGCTGCGCGACAGCCGCAGGCTGACAGCAGCAAGATGCCGTCAGCCGTTACGGCCCTTACCGTGAAAAAGCAAATCAGGAAGATCCGCAGATCTTCCTGATTTGCAAATATAAAAATATTTTTCCGCTGATGATGGCGCAGCGCACACCGAGCCATTTTAAATCTTCAGCCCTTCACAAGTTCCGCAAACGCTTTCCGCACATCGCCAGAGAAATACAGCGTGCCCAGTGCGCACACCGGGCCTTCGCCGCCCAGCTCCACCGCCCGGGCCACGCCCGCTTCAATGGAAGCTGCCGCTTCCGCCCTGCAGCCATAGGCCCGGATGTGTTCTGCCAGCGTTTCGGCAGGCATGGCGCGCGGCGTGTGCGCCGCCACCGTGACGAACCGCACCGCCAGCGGTGCCAGCAGGCTGAGCATCTGGTCCACATCCTTGTCTGCCATGATGCTGACCAGAAAAACGAACTTCTGCCCGGGGAAGCGGTCTCTCAGGCTCTGCACCGTGGCACGCATTCCGTGGGCATTGTGGCTGCCGTCCAGCAGGAAGGCGGGCGCGTGCCGCAGCAGTTCAAAGCGGCCCGGCCAGCTGACCGTTTCAAGACCGGTACGGATGGCATTTTCCGGGATGTTCCAGCCATGGGTGCGCATCACCCGCAGAGCCGTGATAGCCAGCGCCGCATTGCGCGGCTGGTAGCTGCCGATCAGGGGCAGGTGCACATCCGTCAGGCCGTCAAAGTCGAACTCCACCGCGTCAAGGCTGCCGCCCTCGTATTTCAGCCTGCTGAAATCCACCTCGGTCAGCTCGGCGTGCTTTTCCGCTGCCGCGCGGCGGATAACAATATCTGCCTCCGGCACGCCGCCGTAGCTCACCACCGGGCACTCTTCCTTGATGATCCCCGCCTTGGCGGCGGCAATGTCCGCAAGGGTAGGACCAAGCTCCTTCACATGATCCATACCCAGTGCCGTGATGACTGCGCACTCCGGGGCATCAATGACGTTGGTGGAATCCAGCGTGCCGCCAAGGCCCACCTCCAGCACCACGATCTCACATTTCTGCTGGGCAAAATAGAGCATTCCCAGCGCCGTGATGATCTCAAACTCGGTGGGCACATCTTCCATGGCATCGGCGGCGGGCTTTACCTGCTCCACCAGTTTCACCAGCTCTTCGTCCGGGATCTGCACGCCGTTGATCTGGATGCGCTCGTTGAAGCGGTTGATGAAGGGCGAGGTGTACAGGCCCACCCGATAGCCCGCGGCCTGCAGGCAGGATGCCATCATGGCGGCGGTGCTGCCCTTGCCGTTGGTGCCTGCAACATGCACGAATCTGAGCTGTTTGTGCGGGTCGCCCAGTGCGGCCAGCAGGGTGCGGGTGCGCGTCAGACCGGGCTTGTGGCCGGCCCACTGGACCGCATGGATGTATTCCATTGCCTGTTCGTAATTCATTGTAATGCCTCTTTTTACTTTTTCACCATCTTCATCAGGGTACGGTTCTCCAGCAGGATGCGCAGCAGCACAGTGTTCACCGCAGCCAGGATCAGTGCATTGGGGATGCGCACTGCCAGCGTTGCCCACGGGTAGCCGTAGAAGATGCGCAGTGCCAGCGAGGTGATGACCATGGAACCCACAAAGTGTCCCAGCAGCACGCTGATCTGCAGCCGCAGTCCGGTGCGCAGCCCGGGCAGCTTCCGCCATGCAAGCCCCGCCACCAGACCAATGGCACCCGCGCCCAGCGTGATGAGCGGGTTGATGGCGTAGCCTGCCAGCACGCCGCCGATCATATCGGCCACAGCGCCCACGGCAAAGCCGGCACCGGGGCCGAACAGCAGCGCTGCCAGCAGCACCGGCAGGCTGCCCAGATTGAACCGCACAAAGCCGGTGGAGATGCTCAGCACCCGGCTGAACACGATGCTCATTGCCACCAGCAAGGCCAGCATGGTGAGCGTGCGGACGGAATTTTTCGAGTTGTTCATATCAACTGTCCTCCTTGCAAAAGGAATACCGGGCGGGCGGTCTGCACAAACAAAAACGCCCTCCCTGTGACAAACCGCACAAAGGAGGGCGTGAATCCAACAACTTTCACTTCCGGGCGGGACGCAAGCCGTCTCGCCTGCACCCAAGTCCATGCAGCAGCGGGATGCAGACCATGCACCGCGGGTACACCTTCGTCCACAGCACAACTCCCCGTTGATGCGGCACTTAACGCACATGGTCTTACTCTGTTGATGGTTTTATTATAGTCCTTTTGCCGCAGCCATGCAACCGCCTGCACAGACAACTTTGCCAAACCACCTCGTCAAATTTTAGCAGTTGTGCATAGCATCTGCCGGGTTTTGGCCTGTGTCCCCTTTTCATTTGATGCATAACGTGGTAAGATGGGTTTAACCTTAAATATGGAGTCTTCTCCCGGAAAGGAATGTTTCCCGATGAAATTCAACGAAATGACCTATACCCGCCCGGACATCGGTGCCCTGCTGGCCCGGTGCAAAGAGCTGGCCGCAAAGGCCGCTGCCGCACCGGACGGCGATGCCCTTGTCCGGCTCTACTATGAGCAGAGCGAAGCCTTTGCAGAGTACAACACCGCCGCGAACCTTGCCAACATCCACTACACCTGCGACACCCGCGACGCTTACTGGAAGGCCGAACAGGACTTCTTTGATGCCAACGGCCCCGCCGTGACCAACGCCAGCGTGGAGATCAGCCGCGCTTTCCTTGCGAACCCGCATGTGGATGTCCTGACCGCGAAGTTCGGCACCACCTGTGTGGCCGGTATGAAGAATGCCGTTCTGGGCATGGATGACCGCACCGTGGAGCTACAGCAGCAGTTCAATGCTCTGGTGAGCCGCTACCAGCAGATCTACGGCGGCGCACTGGTGGAGCTGGACGGCAAACAGCTCACCATCCCGCAGCTGGGCCCTTACAAGGAGGATCTGGACCCTGCCGTGCGCCGCGCCGCCTACGAGGCCGAGGCCGGTTATTTTGACGCCCACCGTGCCGAGCTGGACGAGCTGTACGGCGAGATCGTGAAGAACCTGAATGCACAGGCCCGGGTGATGGGCTATCACGACTACAGTGAGCTTTCCTATGTGCGCATGAACCGCATCGGCTACGGCCCGGAGGAGATCCGGAAATTCCGCGATCAGGTGGCAAACGATGTGGTGCCCCAGCTGCAGAAGGTGATGGCCCTGCGTGCAAAGCGCACCGGCATCGCCCGCCCCACCTTCACCGATCTGCCCATCATGTTCAAGGACGGCAATCCCAAGCCCATTCCCGGCTACAAAGCCCGCATGGATGCCGCCCGCACCATGTACCATGAGCTTAGCCCGGAAACCGCCGAGTTCATCGACTTTATGCAGGACAACGAGCTGTTCGATGTGGAGAGCCGCCCCGGCAAGATGTCCGGCGGCTACATGACCAGCCTGCCCAGCTACAAGGCCCCCTTCATTTTTGCCAACTGGAACAACACCTCCGGCGATGTGGACGTGCTGACCCACGAGTGCGGCCACGCCTTTGAGGGCTATGTGGCCGAGCGTGATCCCGAAGTGCCCGCCGATCTGGAATGCCCAGGCATGGAGAGCGCCGAGATCCACTCCATGGCCATGGAGTTTCTGACCGCACCGTGGCATCATCTGCTCTTCGGCCGGGATACCGACAAATACGCCCTGCTCCACGCTGAGGACAGTTTTGTGTTCCTTGCCTACGGCTGTGAGGTGGACGAGTTCCAGCACATCATGTACCAGAACCCGGATCTGACCCCCGATGAACGCAATGCCGAGTGGCTCAAGCTGGAAAAGAAATACCGCCCGTGGATCGATTTTGACAATCTGCCCTTCTATGGCCGCGGTGCAGGCTGGCAGCGTCAGCTGCACATTTATGAGTGCCCCTTCTACTATATCGACTACTGCCTGTCCACCATGGCCGCACTGCAGTTCTTCCTGCTGAGCCTGACCGACCACAAGGATGCATGGGAGCGCTATCTGCGCCTTGTGCGCCGCGCCGGTACGGCCAGCTATACCGAGCTGCTGGAGACTGCCGGGCTGAAAGTTCCCTTTGAGGAGGGCAGCATCAAGGGCATCGCCCAGCAGATGACCGACTGGCTGGAAAACCATCAGGTGTAAGAAGCCGTTTTCATCCGCACTGCACACCATCTGAACGGTCGTTTTGATGCATCTGAAGGGCGATTCATGCCGTTTTGCTTGTCAGAGGCCGTAAAATCTGGTATGCTCTGGACAGAGAAAAAGCGTTTCTGTGAAGCGAAAGGAGATTCCTATGAAACTGACCGGACTGTTCAAGCGCGGTGCTGCCTGCCTGTGCACCGCCGCCATCCTGATGGGCGGCATCTCCGCCTTTGCCCTGAGCCCCGCCCTTCCGGACGAGCCTGCCCCAGCAGAGCTTTCTGTGACCAATGCGGTGTCGGAAGCGCAGCTGCGCTCTGCCCTGTCCCAGCTCACCGTCACCTATGACAGCGAGGCCGAAGGCTGGCAGATCGACTCTCCCTACGAGGAGGCCAGCATGGAAAAGGCCTCCTGCGGTCTGTACCCCTACCTGTTCGTTACCAACGATGATCCCACCGTGTATCTCAGTCTGGGCATGACCTACTTCGGCAATAAAAAGCTGGACATGAAATCTGTTCGGGTAGAGACCGAGGATAACTACTACGACTTCACCTGTGATGAAGAGTTCATCGGCGGCTACGACAACGACCTCAAGGCATGGTTCGCCTATGAGCTGTTCGACATGGACGACAGCACCAGCTGGCTGAACGAGTGGCTTGCCGCCAAGAGCGTCACTGCCACCTTTACCGGCAGGGACGGCTCCACCAAGACCTACACCCTGACCAAGGACAACCTGCAGGCCATCCGCGACATCCTGAACGCCTACGACACCCTGCTTGGTTCCGACGTTTCCACTGCACGTGTCGTGCTGCGCAGCCTTGTAAAGTAAACATTATCTGCTTACAGCAAAAGCCCCCGGAACGGTGTGAAACGTTCAGGGGGCTTTGTGTTATGCCTTATTCAGGTTCAGGCGCTTCTCTTACAGGTTGAAGTAGCGCTTTGCGTTGTCGAAGCAGATGCCCTTGACGATCTTCTCCAGAGCCTTCTCGTCGTTGGGATACTCGCCGTCCTCGACCCACTGACCGATGAGGTTGCAGAGGATGCGGCGGAAGTAATCGTGGCGGGTGTAGCTCAGGAAGCTGCGGCTGTCGGTCAGCATACCGACGAAGTTGCCCAGCAGGCCGAGGCTGGCCAGACGGGACATCTGCTCTTCCATGCCGATCTTGTGGTCATTGAACCACCATGCGGAGCCGTGCTGGATCTTGCCCGGCACCTCGCTGTTCTGGAAGCAGCCCAGAATGGTGCCGATCTGTGCGTCGTCGGCCGGGTTCAGGCTGTAGATGATGGTCTTGGGGCACTCGTCGGTGTCGTTCAGGGCGCTCAGCAGGCTTGCGATCTCGCCGCCGCAGGTAGCGGTGTTGATCATATCATAGCCGGTGTCGGGTCCCAGCAGAGCGTTCATCTTGCGGTTCACACCACGCAGGCAGTTGTAGTGGATCTGCATGGCAATGCCCAGACGGTGATACTGCTTGCCCAGATGGATCAGGATGTAGGTCTGGTACTTCTCAGCCTCTTCGGTGGTGCAGGTCTCGCCGGCCATCACCTTCTGGTAGATAGCGTTGACCTCTTCCTTGGTGGCCTCGCGGTAGGGGATGTAATCCAGACCGTGGTCCGAAGCGCGGCAGCCCATCTCTGCAAAGAACTCGATGCGCTTGGTCAGAGCGTCGGTGACGCAGTCGATGCAGGCCAGCTTTTCCTTGCCCACAACAGCGGCCAGCTTGCCCATGTACTCGGCAAAACCGGGCTTGTTGATGTTGATGGCCTTATCGGGGCGGAAGGAAGGAGCCACGGTGAACTTGATGGTGGGATCTTCCTTGATCTTCTTGTGCCAGTACAGATCATCGATGGGGTCATCGGTGGTGCCGATGAAGGCCACGTTGGACTGCTCGATCAGGCCGCGGACAGTCAGCTTGGGATCGTGCTGCAGCTTGTCGTTGCACAGGTTCCACACTTCCTCAGCGGTGTCGCCGTTCAGCACGCCCTCGTAGCCAAAGAACACATGCAGCTCGAGGTTGGTCCAGTGGTACATCGGGTTGCCGATGGCCATGGGCAGAGCCTCTGCAAACTTCTGGAAGCGCTCGCGGTCGGGCTTATCACCGGTGATGTACTCCTCAGGCACACCGTTGGAACGCATCACGCGCCACTTGTAGTGGTCGCCAAAGTAGCTGCCGTCCGGGTTGCGGCCGCCCAGCCATACCTGAGCGATGTTCTCAAAGCGGCGGTTCTCGTAGATCTCACGGGGAGGGATGTGGCAGTGGTAGTCGCAGATAGGCATATCCGCAGCGTAGTCGTGGTACAGATGCTGAGCAGTGGGAGACTGGAGCATGAAGTCCTTATCCATAAATGCTTTCATGGGTCGATAACTCCTTTTCTCTGATGGTTTTTGTTAAAAATCCGTCAAACCTTGTGTACAACGGGACACCCGCCTGCACGGGCAGGTTTGTCTTACCTTTAGTATAACGGAAAATGCGCATGTATACAACTGAAAAAGTGACAAATTTTCTAGCACACAATTGTGCTTTTCGCTGGAAATGCCCCAAATCGTCACCTTAGGGCTAAAAATATTGCACAAAGCTCTTGACTTATTTGTATACAACAGCATAAAATAGGGGTAAGGAACAGAGGGCAGGCAAAGCGGCCTTCTGGTGAGCAAAGCAAGTTTATAAAGGAGATCAACAAGATGGAAACTTTGAACTACAAGGTTCTGGAAGGCACCGGCTATAACGGCTACATCCTGAAGGATGCACCCGTCAAGGTCATGCAGTTTGGCGAGGGCAACTTCCTGCGTGCTTTCGTGGACTACTTCTACGATATTGCAAACGAGAAGGCTGGCTACAACGGCAAGGTCAAGCTGGTGCAGCCCATTGGCAACTTCCCCCAGATGGCAGACTGGATCAACGAGCAGGAAGGCCTGTACACCCTGTACCTGCGCGGCAGTGAGAAGGGCCAGAAGGTCGATGCAAAGCGCGTGATCTCCTGCGTGTCCGACTGTGTGTGCCCCTACATCGACGGCAAGTGGGACGAAGTGCTGGAGCTGGCACGCTCTGAGGATCTCGAGACCATCGTTTCCAATACCACTGAAGCCGGCATCGCCTACACGCAGGGTGACAGCCAGTTCGATCAGGTTCCTCCCAACAGCTTCCCCGCAAAGCTGACCCGCGTGCTGTTCGAGCGCTACAAGGCATTCAATGGCGCTGCTGACAAGGGTCTGACCATCCTGTCCTGCGAACTGATCGACAACAACGGCAAGGAGCTGCAGAAGTGCTGCAACAACTACGCCAAGGACTGGGATCTGGAGCCTGCATTCATCGACTGGATGAACAACGCAAACACCTTCTGCTCCACTCTGGTGGACCGCATCGTTCCGGGCCGCATCCGCGATCCCAAGGAACTGGCTGCCATGGAAGAGGCCAACGGCTACCATGATGCCGCTCTGGACGTGGGCGAAGTGTTCGGCGTGTGGGTCATCGAGGGTCCCGCTGAGCTGGAGGACAAGCTGCCGTTCAAGAAGGCCGGTGTCAACGTCATGGTCGTGCCTGATGTTACCCCCTACAAGAAGCGCAAGGTCCGCATCCTGAACGGTGCACACACCGGCTTCGTTCTGGGCGCATATCTGGCCGGCTTCGACATCGTGCGTGACTGCATGCACAACGACACCATCCGCGGCTTCATGAACAAGATGCTGCACGAGGAGATCATCCCCACCCTGCCGCTGGACAAGAAGGATCTGGAAGAGTTTGCTTCCGCTGTTGAGGATCGCTTCAACAACCCCTTCGTCAACCACGAGCTGATGAGCATCTCCCTGAACTCCACCTCCAAGTGGAAGGCCCGCAACATGCCTTCCTTCCTGGCTTACATCGAGGAGCAGAAGCAGCTGCCCAAGTGCCTGACCATGTCTCTGGCAGCCTACATTGCCTTCTATTCCAGCGACATTCAGGAGCGCACCGAGGACGGCCTGATCTGCAAGCGTCCTGCCGGCAACACCTACAAGATCCAGGATGACGCATGGGCTCTGGACTTCTACTATGCACACAAGGACGACACCGCTGCTCAGCTGGTGCACGCCGTGCTGACCAACACCCAGATGTGGGATCAGGATCTGACCAAGATCGAGGGTCTGGAGGCCGCTGTGCTGGCTGATCTGGAAATGATCCGCACCGAGGGTGCCGAGGCTGCTTACAAGAGCTGCCTGTAAGCCTGAAAAACCAACCCACCCGCACAACAAAGGGCTGCTGCTTTGGGCAGCAGCCCTTTTGTGCGATACGATAAGGAGAACTACTATGCCGCAGGCAATTCATATCAGCCCCATCGACAACGTGGTCGTTGCTCTGCACCCCATTGCCAAGGGCACGCTGGTGGAAGTGGACGGTCTTTCTGTGACTGCTCTGGAGGACATTCCGCAGGG
>ERZ856578.7064-NODE-7064-length-12134-cov-4.330845_pt1 | contig 12134 bp, 8 predicted proteins | sample MGYA00514384_ERZ856578 | MGnify/ENA primary metagenome ERZ856578 (study PRJEB29103, sample SAMN06111958) | human gut metagenome | biome: human gut; feature: ankylosing spondylitis patient; material: healthy_person | host: Homo sapiens | place: China:Hangzhou...
GATGACGCGCGTGAAGCGCAGCTTCGCATGATCCGTGACGGTGAAGCGATGCCGGTGGAAAACCATTTACAGCTCAATGACGAGCATGAAGAGAATCTGCCGGATAGCGGGGAGGAAGAGTAATGATTGAACGCGGTAAATTTCGCTCACTAACGCTGATTAACTGGAACGGCTTCTTTGCCCGAACCTTCGATCTGGACGAGCTGGTCACGACGCTCTCCGGCGGTAACGGGGCGGGGAAATCCGCCACCATGGCGGCGTTTGTGACGGCGCTGATCCCCGACCTGACGTTGCTTCACTTCCGTAACACCACTGAAGCAGGCGCGACAAGCGGCTCCCGCGATAAAGGTCTGCACGGTAAGCTGAAAGCGGGCGTCTGTTATTCCGTTCTGGACGTTATCAACTCTCGTCACCAGCGCGTGGTGGTGGGGGTTCGTTTGCAGCAGGTTGCCGGTCGCGACCGTAAAGTGGATATCAAACCGTTTGCTATCCAGGGGCTGCCAACCTCCGTGCAGCCGACCGCGCTGCTGACGGAAACCCTGAATGAACGCCAGGCGCGCGTGCTGACGTTACAGGAACTGAAAGACAAGCTCGAAGCCATTGAGGGCGTGCAGTTCAAGCAGTTCAACTCCATCACCGACTACCACTCCCTGATGTTCGATCTGGGCGTGGTGGCGCGTCGTCTGCGTACCGCTTCAGACCGTAGCAAATACTACCGTCTGATCGAAGCGTCCCTGTACGGCGGTATCTCCAGCGCCATTACCCGCTCCCTGCGCGACTACCTGTTGCCGGAGAACAGCGGCGTGCGTAAGGCGTTCCAGGATATGGAAGCGGCGCTGCGTGAAAACCGCATGACGCTGGAAGCGATTCGCGTGACCCAGTCAGACCGTGACCTGTTTAAACACCTGATCAGCGAAGCCACCAACTACGTGGCGGCGGACTACATGCGTCACGCCAATGAGCGCCGCGTCCATCTCGATCACGTCGAAATGGCGCGCGAGCTGGGCGAGCACAACGGTGCTGAAGGTGATCTGGAAGCCGACTACCAGGCCGCCAGCGATCACCTGAACCTGGTGCAGACCGCGCTGCGCCAGCAGGAGAAAATCGAGCGCTACGAAGCGGATCTCGATGAGCTGCAAATTCGTCTCGAAGAGCAAAATGAAGTGGTGGCCGAAGCCGCCGAGATGCAGGAAGAGAACGAAGCCCGCGCCGAAGCCGCCGAGCTGGAAGTGGATGAGCTGAAAAGCCAGCTCGCCGACTATCAGCAGGCGCTCGATGTGCAGCAGACCCGCGCCATTCAGTATAACCAGGCGCTGCAGGCGCTGGAGCGCGCGAAGGCGCTGTGCCATCTGCCGGATCTGACCCCGGAGAGCGCCGACGAGTGGCTGGAAACCTTCCAGGCGAAAGAGCAGGAAGCGACGGAGAAAATGCTGTCGCTGGAACAGAAAATGAGCGTGGCGCAAACCGCGCACAGCCAGTTTGAACAGGCTTACCAGTTGGTGGCGGCGATTAACGGCCCGCTGGCGCGCAATGAAGCCTGGGACGTGGCGCGCGAATTGCTGCGCGACGGCGTGAACCAGCGCCACCAGGCCGAGCAGGCGCAGGGGCTGCGCAGCCGCCTCAACGAGCTTGAACAGCGCCTGCGCGAGCAGCAGGACGCTGAGCGTCAGCTGGCCGAGTTCTGCAAACGCCAGGGTAAACGTTACGATATCGACGATCTGGAAATGCTGCATCAGGAGCTGGAAGCGCGCATCGCGTCGCTGGCCGACAGCGTCTCCAATGCTCAGGAGCAGCGCATGGCGCTGCGTCAGGAGCTGGAGCAACTGCAGTCGCGTACCCAGACGCTGATGCGCCGGGCGCCGGTCTGGCTGGCGGCGCAGAACAGCCTTAACCAGCTGTGCGAGCAAAGCGGCGAGCAGTTTGCGTCCGGCCAGGAGGTCACCGAATACCTGCAGCAGCTGCTGGAGCGTGAACGAGAGGCTATCGTTGAACGTGACGAGGTCGGCGCCCGCAAGCGCGCCATCGACGAAGAAATCGAGCGTCTCAGCCAGCCGGGCGGTTCGGAAGATCCGCGCCTCAACGCCCTGGCGGAACGGTTCGGCGGCGTTCTGCTGTCCGAGATCTACGATGATGTTAGCCTCGACGATGCGCCGTACTTCTCCGCGCTGTATGGTCCGTCGCGCCATGCGATCGTGGTTCCGGATCTGTCGCGGGTAGCCGAGCAGCTTGAGGGGCTGGAAGATTGCCCGGAAGACCTGTATCTGATCGAAGGCGATCCGCAATCCTTTGACGACAGCGTATTCAGCGTCGACGAGCTGGAAAAAGCGGTGGTGGTGAAGATTGCCGATCGCCAGTGGCGTTATTCGCGCTTCCCGTCGCTGCCGCTGTTTGGCCGCGCGGCACGTGAAAACCGCATTGAAACCCTGCATGCCGAGCGTGAATCGCTGTCAGAGCGTTTTGCGACCCTGTCGTTCGATGTGCAGAAAACCCAGCGCCTGCACCAGGCCTTCAGCCGCTTTATCGGCAGCCATCTGGCGGTGGCTTTCGAGGACGATCCGGAAGAAGAGATCCGCAAACTCAACAGCCGCCGCGGCGAGCTGGAGCGTGCGCTGAGCGCCCATGAAAGCGATAACCAACAGAACCGTGTGCAGTACGAGCAGGCGAAAGAGGGCGTGTCGGCGCTCAACCGCCTGCTGCCGCGCCTGAACCTGCTGGCGGATGATACGCTGGCCGACCGCGTGGACGAGATCCAGGAACGTCTGGACGAAGCGCAGGAGGCCGCGCGCTTTATTCAGCAGCACGGTAACCAGCTGGCGAAGCTGGAGCCTATTGTTTCGGTGCTGCAGAGCGATCCGGAGCAGTTTGAGCAGCTGAAAGAAGATTACGCCTATGCCCAGCAAACCCAGCGCGATGCGCGTCAGCAGGCTTTTGCCCTGGCGGAAGTTGTGCAGCGCAGGGCCCACTTCAGCTACTCCGATTCGGCGGAAATGCTCAGCGGCAACAGCGATCTCAACGAGAAGCTGCGCCAGCGTCTGGAGCAGGCGGAGTCCGAACGCAGCCGCGCGCGCGACGCGATGCGTGCCCATGCGGCGCAGCTTAGTCAGTACAATCAGGTGCTGGCCTCGCTGAAGAGCTCGTATGACACCAAGAAAGAGCTGCTCAACGATCTGTATAAAGAGTTGCAGGACATTGGCGTGCGCGCCGACGCCGGCGCGGAAGAGCGTGCTCGCGCGCGTCGCGATGAGCTGCACATGCAGCTGAGCAATAACCGCTCCCGACGCAATCAGCTGGAGAAAGCGTTGACCTTCTGCGAAGCGGAAATGGACAACCTGACCCGTAAACTGCGCAAGCTGGAGCGCGATTACTGCGAAATGCGCGAGCAGGTGGTGACCGCCAAGGCGGGCTGGTGCGCGGTGATGCGTCTGGTGAAAGATAACGGCGTCGAACGTCGTCTGCATCGCCGCGAGCTGGCCTATCTCTCCGCCGATGAGCTGCGCTCAATGTCGGATAAGGCGCTGGGGGCGCTGCGTCTGGCGGTCGCCGATAACGAACACCTGCGTGACGTGCTGCGTATCTCGGAAGATCCGAAACGTCCGGAGCGCAAAATTCAGTTCTTCGTTGCCGTGTACCAGCATCTGCGGGAGCGTATTCGTCAGGATATTATTCGCACCGATGATCCGGTGGAAGCGATCGAGCAGATGGAGATCGAGCTCAGCCGCCTGACCGAAGAGCTGACCAACCGTGAACAGAAGCTGGCGATCAGTTCCCGCAGCGTGGCCAACATTATTCGCAAAACCATTCAGCGCGAGCAGAACCGTATCCGGATGCTCAACCAGGGTCTGCAGAGTGTCTCCTTCGGCCAGGTCAACAGCGTGCGTCTGAACGTCAATGTGCGTGAGACCCACTCGATGCTGCTCGACGTGCTCTCCGAGCAGCATGAGCAGCACCAGGATCTGTTTAACAGCAATCGTCTGACCTTCTCTGAGGCGCTGGCCAAGCTCTATCAGCGTCTCAACCCACAGATCGACATGGGGCAGCGTACGCCGCAAACCATCGGTGAAGAGCTGCTCGACTACCGCAACTATCTGGAGATGGAAGTGGAAGTTAACCGCGGCTCCGACGGCTGGCTGCGCGCGGAGTCCGGCGCGCTGTCTACCGGGGAAGCTATCGGTACCGGGATGTCGATTCTGGTGATGGTGGTGCAGAGTTGGGAAGATGAATCCCGTCGCCTGCGCGGCAAGGATATCTCGCCTTGCCGTCTGCTGTTCCTCGATGAAGCGGCGCGTCTCGACGCCCGCTCCATCGCCACCCTGTTCGAGCTGTGCGAACGTCTGGAGATGCAGCTGATTATCGCAGCGCCGGAGAACATCAGTCCGGAAAAAGGCACTACCTATAAACTGGTGCGTAAGGTGTTCAATAATCACGAACATGTGCACGTCGTGGGGCTGCGCGGGTTTGCTGCGCCGCTGCCGGAAGCGCTGCCGGGAACGGCCGACGCCTCGTGACGATGCAGCTCACTACTGGCGGGTAAGCGCTGAAAAGGGCAACGTTAAGTTGCCCTTTTTGCTATCCAGCTTGCTATGCCAGGGTGGTATAATCTTTAAGCTTCTTTACATTAGGTAAGGCAAAAGCCTTTTCGTCTTTATATACTGTGTTAAAGCCCACGAATTTGTGGGCGGCAATGTGTGACAACAGGGGGCAAGGGATGTTGCTTAAGAAACGGTATGGTCGTCCATTGTCAGCGCTCAGTCTGAGCCTGGCAATGGCATTTGCTCCGCTGTTCAATGTCCAGGCCGCAGAGCCTGAAGTCGTACCAGGTGATAGCTCCGCTACGCCTGGAGAGCTTTCCGTCGCGCTGTCGCAAAGCGACGGGCAATCGCCGGCGGTCGCAAAGCTGGCCGGTGAGCAGCCGCTGTCGATGGAAGCCGCGGCGAACAGTCGCGCCCAGATCGAAGCGCTATTGCCGGCTGGCTACAAACCCGTCTTTATGAATCCGCTGGTCTCGCTATACGCCGCCAGGGATATGAAACCGATGTGGGAAAACCGCGAGGCGGTGCAGGCGTTCCAGCAGCAGCTGGCGGAGATCGCCATCGCCGGTTTTCAGCCGCAGTTTACCACCTGGGTCAGTCTGCTGACCGATCCTGCCGTCAGCGGCATGGCGCGCGATGTGGTGTTGTCTGATGCCATGATGGGCTATCTGCACTTTATCAGCGGCATCCCCACCCAGGGGACCCGCTGGTTATATAGCTCGACACCGTACAAGATGGCGACCCCGCCGCTGTCGGTGATTAACCAGTGGCAGCTGGCGCTGGATAATGGCTCCCTGCCGGCGTTTATCGCCGGCCTGGCGCCGCGTCATCCGCAGTATGAGGCCATGCACCAGTCGCTGCTGGCGCTGGTGGCTGATTCACGTCCATGGCCGCAGATGACCGGCAGCGGCTCGCTGCGCCCGGGAGAATGGAGCAATGATATCGGCGCGCTGCGCGAGATCCTCCAGCGTACTGGGATGCTGGAAAATTCCGCCAATATCGTTCTGCCCGGCGACGTGGTGAGTCCTTCGGCGAAGAAAAAGAGCAAGCCAGCGGCGCGCGGGGTGTACGATCGCCAGCTGGTGGAGGGCGTTAAGCGCTTTCAGGCCATGCAGGGGCTGGGGGCGGATGGGGTCATCGGCCAATCCACCCGTGACTGGCTCAATGTCTCATCGGCGCAGCGCGCTGGCGTGCTGGCGCTGAACATTCAGCGTCTACGTCTGCTGCCAGGCAAACTATCGACCGGTATCATGGTGAATATTCCCGCGTTTTCGCTGGTCTATTACCAGGACGGCAGTCAGGTGCTGGCCTCGCGGGTGATCGTCGGACGTCCGGACCGCAAGACGCCGATGATGAGCAGCGCGCTGAACAACGTAGTGGTCAATCCGCCGTGGAACGTACCGCCCACCCTGGCGCGCAAAGATATTCTGCCGAAGGTGCGTAATAATCCTGGCTATCTGGAGCAGCATGGCTACACCGTGATGCGCGGCTGGAACAGTAAAGAGACCATCGATCCTTACCGGGTTGACTGGTCAACCATCACCGAGAACAATTTACCGTTCCGTTTTCAGCAGGCGCCTGGGGCACGTAATTCACTGGGGCGTTACAAGTTTAATATGCCGAGTTCGGATGCTATCTATCTGCACGATACGCCGAACCATAATCTGTTTCAGAAGGATGTCCGTGCGCTCAGTTCCGGCTGCGTCAGGGTGAATAAAGCCTCGGAGCTGGCCAATATGCTGCTGCAGGACGCGGGCTGGAATGACACGCGCATTTCCGACGCCCTGAAGCAGGGGGATACGCGCTATGTCAATATTCGGCAAAATATACCGGTGAATTTATATTACTTAACGGCGTTTGTGGACGCTGATGGACGTACACAATATCGAACAGATATTTACAATTACGATATCACCGCGCGATCCAGCGCACAAATTCTGACGAAAGCGGAACAATTAATCAGGTAAATGAAGTAGTTCAATGGATTTTGTTGTCCTAGCACTGGGTAATAAAGGGCGCTGCACCTCTGCAGCGCCCGATTTTCCTGGGGTGAGGCTGCCTTGACGTTGGCAATAATGCCCGGTAAGGTGCCTTTCGTGCGCCAGAAGTGCATATACATATCATTCCGCTCAATGCGTAGCGCGGTTAGCGCGAACGCTCTCCTTTGCCGGGCAACATCTCGGTCGTGGCGAGCGATAGCGAGCTGATCCTGGCATCGCGCAAAGCGGAAAAAGTATATAACGATTCATTGACTGTAGACCTGATTATCATGGACAAATTTGACGCTAATCGCCGCAGATTGCTGGCGTTGGGTGGCGCTGCGCTGGGTGCTGCCGCCATTCTCCCTGCGCCGGCATTTGCCACCCTCTCGACCCCCCGTCCGCGTATTTTGACGCTGAATAACCTGCATACCGGTGAATCGCTCAGGGCGGAGTTTTTCGATGGCAGAGGCTATATTCAGGATGAATTAGCAAGACTTAACCATTTTTTCCGTGACTATCGCGCGAATAAAATTAAGTCCATCGATCCAAATCTGTTCGATCATCTTTATCGGTTGCAGGGACTACTTGGCACCAACAAACCTGTCCAGCTTATCTCTGGCTATCGTTCCCTTGATACCAACGATGAGCTTCGCGCACGAAGCCGTGGTGTAGCGAAACACAGCTATCACACCAAGGGGCAGGCGATGGATTTCCATATTGAAGGTATTTCGTTAAGCAATATTCGCAAAGCGGCGTTATCTATGCGCGCAGGTGGTGTAGGATATTACCCACGTAGTAACTTTGTGCATATTGATACCGGTCCCGTAAGGCACTGGTAACGAAAGGAGCGTCATGAACTATCGTATTATTCCGGTTACCGCGTTCGCGCAGAACTGTTCTCTTATCTGGTGCGGGCAAACCCGGCTGGCGGCGCTGGTCGATCCTGGCGGCGATGCTGAACGTATCAAAGCGGTGGTGGCGGAGGCTGGCGTCACGCTGATGCAGATCCTGCTGACGCATGGCCACCTCGATCACGTTGGCGCCGCGGCTGAACTGGCGCAGCATTATGGCGTACCGGTTATTGGTCCGGAAAAAGAGGATGAGTTCTGGCTGGAAGGATTACCGGCGCAAAGCCGGATGTTCGGCCTGGAGGATTGCCAACCGCTGCGTCCGGATCGCTGGCTCAATGAAGGCGATGTGGTCAATGTGGGGAATGTGGCGCTGCAGGTGCTGCACTGCCCGGGCCATACGCCGGGCCATGTGGTCTTTTTTGATGACGCCTCCCGACTGCTGATCTCCGGAGACGTGATTTTCAAAGGCGGGGTGGGACGCAGCGATTTTCCGCGCGGCGACCATGGGCAGCTGATTGCGGCTATCAAGGAAAAGCTGTTGCCGCTGGGCGATGATGTGACCTTTATTCCCGGCCATGGTCCGCTGTCGACGCTGGGTGAGGAACGCCGTAATAACCCGTTTCTGCAGGATGAGATGCCGGTCTGGTAACAGACATGACGCGAACACATAAAAAAGGCCGCATTCGCGGCCTTTTTCTTTATACCGAATACTATCGCTTACAGTACGGCGACGATGGCTTCGCACAGCGGCGCCATATTGTCAGGCGTCATCCCGGCCACGTTGATACGTCCGGAAGCTACCGCATAGATGGCGAACTCTTCACGCAGGCGCAGCACCTGCTCTTTAGTCAGGCCGCTGAATGAGAACATGCCGTTCTGCTGGCTGATAAAGCTGAAGTCGCGGCTCGCGCCTTTCTCCTGCAGGGTATTGACGAACAGCAGACGCATACGCTGGATGCGCTGGCGCATATCGGTCAGTTCCTGCTCCCAGATTGCCCGTAGCGCATCGTTGCTCAGAATGGTGGCGACCACGGAGGCGCCGTGCGCAGGCGGGTTGGAGTAGTTGGCGCGGATCACCGACTTCATCTGACTGAAGGCGCGGTCTACAGTCTCCTGATCCGCGGCGACCAGAGTGCAGGCGCCGACGCGCTCGTTGTACAGGCCAAAGTTTTTCGAGTAGGAGCTGGCGACCAGCAGCTCTTTATGTAGAGCAGCAAAAGCGCGTAGCCCTTCAGCATCTTCTTCCAGACCGCGGGCGAAGCCCTGGTAGGCGAAATCGAACAGCGGTAGCCAGCCTTTTTCCACCGACAGCTGCGCCAGCTGCTGCCACTGATCGAGCGTCGGATCGATACCGGTCGGGTTGTGGCAGCAGCCGTGGAACAGTACCACGTCGCCCGCCTGGGCTTCGTTCAGGCTGGCCAGCAGACCATCAAAGTCCAGCGCGTGGTTAGCCGCGTCGTAGTAAGCGTATTCGCGCACTTCCAGCCCGGCAGAGGTGAATACGCTTTTATGGTTCGGCCAGCTCGGATTACTTACCCACACACGTTTCACGTCGGTGTTTTTGGCGAGGAAGTCTGCGGCGACACGCAGCGCACCGGTACCGCCCGGTGTCTGCGCGGTGCGGGCGCGTTTATCAGCGATAATCGCATTGCCTTTACCGAACAGCAGCTCCTGGGTGCAGCGACCAAATTCAGGAATACCATCGATGCCCAGATAGTTTTTAGTCGTTTCATTTTCCAGCAGATACTGCTCTGCTTTTTTGACGCTGGTCAGAACGGGCGTTTTACCGGTTTCATCCTTGTAAACACCAATTCCGAGGTTAATTTTTTCAGGGCGGTCATCGGCACGAAACAGATCGGCCAGACCTAAAATCGGGTCGGCTGGGGCGGCGGTAATGTTCTCAAACATGACGAGGTTCCATTGTGATTACTGAAGGGAAATCCGCTATCAGGTTAACGGGAGAATAACGAATTGCCAACCGTTTGCGACAAAAAGCGCGAAGGTTTTCGAAAGATACGATCTTTGCCTCACGAATACAGAAAAGCAGGACCGAAGTCCTGCTTTGAAGGCATATCACGAAGGGGTGTACTGCAGATTAGAACTGGTAAACGATACCCACGGCCGCCTGGTCGTCAGTGGCGACACCAGCCGCTTTGGTGTAATCGTTGTCGTCCAGCTGGTTGAATTTATACGCAGCGTAGACGTTCATGTTCTTGTTAAAGTAGTACCAGGTACCCACTTCGATGTATTTAACCAGATCCGCATCGCCGCCGGAGAAGCCAGCACGCGACTGCAGGTCCTTGCCTTTGGTCTGTACGTAGCCGATGGACGGACGCAGGCCGAAGTCAAACTGATACTGTACAACTGCTTCAAAGTTCTGAGTTTTACCAGCGAAGTGGTTATCTTCTTCCGGAGTCATGTTGTAAGTCTGGGAGTACATGACGGCCGCATAGATGTTGTTAGCGTCATATTTTGCAGAGGTCGCCCAGGCTTCGGCTTTGTCGCCATTGCCGTCAGCTTTCTGATCGACGCTACGGTTAGAGCTGGAGTAGCCTGCAGACAGTGCGATACCGTTGTCGAACGCGTAGGTGGCTGCGGTGCTGAAGCCGTCGCCATTCTGCTTGCGAATCGCACGGTCATGGTCGTTTTTACCCTGGTACTGCAGCGCGAAGCTCAGACCGTCAACCAGACCGAAGAAGTCGGAGTTACGGTAGGTTGCGACGCCGTTGGTACGACCGGTCATGTAGTTGTCGGTGTAGTTCCAGCCGTCACCGCCCCATTCAACCAGCATATCGGTTGCCGCTTCGACGTCGTAGATCGCGCCGTAGTTACGGCCATAGTCGAATGAACCGTATTCGCCCGCTTTCAGGCCCGCGAACGCCAGACGGGTTTTTGTGGTCTGGGAACCTTCAACATTGGACGCGTCCATGTTGTATTCCCACTGGCCGTAGCCGATCAGCTGATCGTTGATCTGAGTTTCGCCTTTCAGGCCGATACGGGCATAGGTGGTATCGTCGCTGCTGGTGTCGCCATTGGTGGTCCAGACGTGCTCGCCGACCATTTTTCCATAGAAGTCCAGTTTGTTGCCGTTTTTGTTATAGATTTCTGCAGCGTTGGCTGCACCGGCTACCAGCAGGGCAGGGATCACCACTGCCAGAATATTGCGCTTCATCATTATTTATTACCCTCATTAATATTTTTTATATGAACACGTGCCACTGCCGTCAATAAGTTCTGTCAATAAAAACTTACAGAACCATTGATGAGAGTTTGGTGTCTGAAGGCATCTTTCCATCCGCGACAACGTTTCGCTAGCCGGAAAATGCTACGAATATCTCATATGAGTAACAAAACGAAAAATCATGTAACTAAATGTGTATTTAACGGAACTTTGTGAACTTAATCAAAATTCCGTTCCACCGGATAAGGGAAAACGCCATTACTTATCTATCTATATGAATTATTTATGATTAATTTGGCTAAGCGGCAATTCGTTCATTTTGTGTATTGAATTCGTATTCTTTTTATTCAGTCTCTGTCTTTGCAAGATGTGCGGGTAAAGGTCAAAAAATGAGCAAATTTATCAGCCATTTTGCTCTGTTATGAACATAAAGTGCGATCTACATCACCAGGATGCACCGAAACAGTGCGTAACATAATTGTGATTTCCAGGCCTTGATGTTTAAGGTTGTTGAATTTTACTAACAGTAATTGACATAAAAAAAGGCCAGCTTGCGCTGGCCTTTCAGATTGATGTCAGAAAAATTTAGAATGTCGCGTTGCGCGGCGTCCGCGGGAACGGAATAACATCGCGGACGTTCTGCACGCCGGTGACGTAAGCGATGAGGCGTTCGAAGCCCAGACCGAAGCCGGAATGCGGCACGGTGCCGTAGCGACGCAGGTCGCGATACCACCAGTAGTCTTCTTTGTTAAGCCCCATCTCTGCCATACGCGCGTCAAGCACGTCGAGACGCTCTTCACGCTGGGAACCGCCGATAATCTCGCCGATGCCCGGCGCCAGAACGTCCATTGCCGCGACGGTTTTACCGTCTTCGTTAAGGCGCATATAGAACGCTTTAATGTCTTTCGGGTAGTTTTTCACCACCACCGGCGCTTTGAAGTGCTCTTCGGCCAGGTAACGTTCGTGCTCAGAGGAGAGATCCACGCCCCAGTACACCGGGTTCTCGAACTGTTTGCCGCAGTTTTCCAGAATGGTGACGGCGTCGGTGTAATCCACCTGGGCAAAATCAGCGGTGATAAAGCGCTGCAGACGGTCGATAGCGTCTTTATCCACGCGCTCGGCGAAGAACTGCATGTCGTCCGCACGCTCTTCCAGTACCGCTTTGAAGACGTACTTGAGCATCGCTTCCGCCAGGCCGGCGACGTCGTTCAGGTTGGCGAAGGCCACTTCCGGCTCCAGCATCCAGAATTCCGCCAGGTGGCGGCTGGTGTTGGAGTTCTCGGCGCGGAAGGTCGGGCCGAAGGTATAAATCTTCGACAGCGCACAGGCGTAGGTCTCGCCGTTTAGCTGGCCGGAAACGGTCAGGAACGACTCTTTACCGAAGAAGTCTTTGTCGAAATCGACTTTGCCCTGATCGTTACGCGGCAGGTTTTCCAGATCCAGCGTCGACACGCGGAACATTTCGCCGGCGCCTTCGGTATCGGAGGCGGTGATCAGCGGGGTGGAAACCCAGAGAAGCATATAAAACAACCACTGCGCTACTAGAAAGTTCTTTACGAGTCGGCCATGATACTTTATGGACTAATTCGTC
>ERZ856578.7065-NODE-7065-length-12134-cov-3.847060_pt1 | contig 12134 bp, 10 predicted proteins | sample MGYA00514384_ERZ856578 | MGnify/ENA primary metagenome ERZ856578 (study PRJEB29103, sample SAMN06111958) | human gut metagenome | biome: human gut; feature: ankylosing spondylitis patient; material: healthy_person | host: Homo sapiens | place: China:Hangzhou...
TTCGCCTTGCTCTTCTGGAGCATCTGGCCGGTCTTCAGTCGCGGCAGGCTGATTTTCAGCAGCTGCGAACATCCATGATTATACAAACTATACTGCAGGTTCTGTGTTAAAGAAGGGAACTGAATTAAAAGAGCTAGGACAAGCTCAAATAACATCTGCACAAGAGTTAAAAAATGCTTCTCTTATGAACCGTTATTCGAATACAGCGACAGCAAAGGTTGCGGATTATAAAACTAAAGTAGGCGAAGCTAATATAAGTAAGGGAAATGCAGAGTTAGCTGATTTAGAAAATGATAAAGCTGGATATAAGGCTAAGAAACGTGCTAAAGCAGATAATCTTGTAAATATTCGTGTAAGCATTGGCTCTAGCAGTAGTCGAAGTGAGTCCTCTTATGAAGCAAATACATTTGATGGGGGATCTATTGAAAGTAATGGAGATATTATCATTGAGGCTAATAGTGCAGACTCTATCAAAGGAAATATTAAAGCTGTTGGTGAAACAATTTCAGGTAAAACAGTGAAATTAGTGGCTTCTAATGATGTATCTTTACAAGCGGCAACAAATACAAGTGAAAAGCTTGAAAATGCCAAAAGTAAAGGCTGGTCTGTTGGGGCTAATATTAGTGTTGCTGGCGGTGGTATACTAGGTTTCGATGCTAGTGCTAATGCTGCAAAACAAAAGAGTAATACAAAGGTAATAACACATACTGGTACTTCTGTTGTAGGTTCGGATGCTGTTACTATTACATCAGGAAAGGATACCCATATCAGTGGTTCTAAGGTAATTGGTAAATCTGTAACAGCAGACGTAGGTGGAAATCTTACTATTGAAAGCTTACAAGATACAAAGACATATGTAGGTGAAAGTTCTAATAAAGGGTTTAGTGTATCTACAAATGCGGGTTCTCTAAGTAATGTATCTATGAGTTCAAGCAAAGGTAAAATGAAAAGTGATTATGCAAGTGTTACTGATCAAGCTGGTATATATGCAGGTGACGGTGGATTTGTAATTAACACAGCTGAAAAAACATCATTAACAGGGGCTGTTATAGATAGTGTAGCAGACTCTAATAAAAACAAACTATCCACTGAATCATTAGATGTTAAAGATATTGAAAATACGGCAGAATATACATCTCGTAATGTAGGTATGGGTTATAATCACGTAGGTGGTTTTAAAAACCTTAGTAAAGCAGGAAAAGATGCCGTGTGGAATACATTGGGCACTTTACCTAATTTGTTACCAGATTCTAGTAAATCTACTTCCTCCACTACAAAATCTGCTATTTCAAATGGTACAATAGAAGTACGAGACGCTGACTTTGATATTCAAACACTGTCCCGAGATACAAAAGAAAGTTTAAATAAGCTTGATGAAATCTTTGATAAGAAGAAAATTGAAGAGCGTCAAGAATTGTCTAAATTATTTGCAAAAGAAGCTTTTGGTCAATTACATAATTGGAATCCAACCTCTAAAGAAGGTAAAGCGGCAAAAGCGATAGCCCATGGTGTAGTCGCTGAAGTATCTTCTCGTATGGCAGGGAATAAACCTGGTAGTGGTTTGTATGCTGGAGCTACCAATGAAGCATTAATTGGAGAAATTCAAAAAATTGCAAAAGAAAAACCTGATGTAGCTCAAACATTAAGTGCCCTACTAGGTGCTGCCGTAAATGGTAGCTTAGGCCATTCACCAGTGACAGGTGCAGTTGAAGCACAATATGGGACTAAGTGGAATATTGCTGGGGCTGCACCTATGGTAGCAAGGGTTTTTACAGGAACCAGTGTTATTGGCTTAACAAATAGTATGAATCAGCTAAACAGTATAAACAACTTTATACGTAATGCAAGCTGGATTTTGACTCTTCCAAATACGAACGTTGTTTCTGTAGATAATTATTCTTATGATGCAAAGCAAGGAAAAAATGAGCGGCTAGTTGGTGTATGGCATGATAATGCAACTAGTGATGCTTCTGTAGTTATACAAGATACCCCAGTATTAGAACAAAGAGGACCCATTGTTGTTGAGGGGCAACAGTATGAATGGGATTTTGCTAAACAATCTTATTATCCAGTTGAGATATATCATTTAGACGGGAGCGTATATAAAAATAATAATAGTAGAGATATATTAAGTCGTCATTATCTAGATGGTCTGGGTGGAGCATCTAACAGGTATACCGGGTCTGTATTTGGTAAGGATGGAACAAAGAATTGGGTCATTGAACCATCGGCTTCTCTTTCAAGTAAAGCGGTACAGGTAAAAAATACCATTACAGGTGAGATTGGTGAAATGTCATATTCTTACGGTGATATGTATTTGGTTGATCATCCTGAGAGTAGTATTGTATTGAATCCAAATACAAAACAGTTTATAGTTACACAAACTTTACAACCAGTGAGTAAACCATTTGTTTTGGCCTATAAGAACCGTATTTCTAGTGCTACAGCTGTAGATGTTTCTAATATTGGAAATGAAGGTTGGGTAGATAATTTTACTTATAATCCTGAATTTTCAAAACCTAAGATATTATCTTCTCCGATACCGGAGTCTGTTGAGCCTAAGATACTGAAAAGCCCTACCAATGAAAATGCTGGAGTTCAAATACTTTCTAGTCCGTTGGGACAAGAACTAAATATAAGTAAGTTGGGTGGATTTGATTTAGTTCAACCTAAATTATCCGATTATATATATACTGCATACTCTAAGGAACATCCAGTTTGGGGAATGAGAGTTCCGCAAGATGCTGAAACAATTTTATCAGATAGAAGTTTATTCGATAGAACGGGTAAGCGCTATAAGGAGCATGCTCAAATTTATAGACATAGAGTAACAAAACATTACTATTATAGAGATACTTTTCATGAAGGTGTAGATGCCCATTTAGAAGTATTTGATAAAAATGGAAATCATTTAGGCGAAGCAGATCCTATAACTGGAGTGATGAGGGAGAAATCTAAAGACCCTAAGAAAAAACTTAGAAAGGATTTAAGACAATGATTATGAAACCTATTAAGTCTTTATATAGTAGTTATAACCAAAATGATATATATATGTTAGAACGAATAGGACCATATAGCATAATAAATGATAACCATCAAGGGCTTATTGTGTTGGATTCCTCATGGAATGAAGTGAAAAGAATTAAGGTAGATGAAAATCTGTTTTATCCTGAAGCTAGATATATAGATTACGTTAATAATAGGATGCTTTTTAAGTTGGAAGCATTTTTGTGTTTAGTTGACATTGAAAGTAGTGGGGTTAAATTAATAGAGCTTCCTGATGATCTTCAAGATATATATTTCTCAAACTTACATTGTTTCTGTAAAGATCATATTATGATAGATACGAGTAAGAATGTAGTATCTTTAGATTTGATTGACTTCAAAATTACAGTGCTAGAACTTACTTCTGTTGATGAATATCCATTTAATGAGTATCAAAATAGATATAATGGAATAGTTATGTATTTTAGAAAGAATAAATTAATCTGTCATGACTCTGGGAATATAATAATTATAGATGGTACAAGCGTTATTGAAATTCCAGATGTAGTTTCTATTAAATACTATCAACTAATAGCATCTAATACATATTTGTTAGCGATTGGTGAAAATCAGCTACAGCTTATCAACTTAGAAAATGCTAGTGAAAGTAAAATTATTTCTTTTGCATCTCCGTGCTATTGTGTTGGTGCAGATATATTTGAGGAACAGGATACAATCCATATCTCCCTTTTATTAAATAATGATTGGGAAGAGATTATGCGTGTGGAAGAATATGCTTTTACCTTTGATGAATTGCAAGGAAATGTAGTGTTATAGGTGATTTTTAATATGCTATAATTAAGTATTACATGAATTATTTAATATATCTTAATTATAGTGTTATAGAGTTTATAGAAAGAGGTTCCTATGGCATCCGGCAGATCTGAAAAAGAGTTACAAGGGGTAACGATGTTAGGTCACAAGACCGATTACCCTACTGATTATGCACCACAGGTGTTAGAGGCGTTTGATAACAAACATCCTGATAACGATTACTTCGTTAAGTTTAACTGTCCTGAGTTCACTAGCTTGTGCCCTATGACAGGTCAACCAGATTTTGCGACGATCTACATTTCTTACGTACCAGATAAGAAAATGGTAGAGTCCAAGTCTTTGAAATTATATCTATTTAGTTTCCGCAATCATGGGGACTTTCACGAGGACTGCATCAACATCATCATGAAAGACCTCATCAAGTTGATGGATCCTAAGTACATCGAGGTATGGGGCAAGTTTACGCCGCGCGGTGGTTTGTCTATCGATCCATACGCAAACTATGGCAAGCCTGGTACAGAGTGGGAAAAGACTGCAAAAGAGCGACTTCATTTCCACGACATGCAGCCTGAGCGCGTAGCATACCGTTAATATGGCATACGAATATTTAACAATGGTCACATCGTTCATAATGTTTTTTATGATCGGTGTGACCTTGTCTATACACCCTGCATCCATAATCGTAGGGGAGCATACGCAGTTGTCACATCTCAGTAGATGGACTCGGTGGAATGGGTATCTTATTTTTATATTGACCCTATTTATTGTGGATGTACTCATAACAAATGGCATATATGCTGTATTTTATGATATGTATGGCAATCTATCTGCTCTGCGTGAGCTGACATTTGATCCGATGGCTCTATTCTTTAGTGAAAGCTTCCAGATGGTTGTTGTTTTCGTCTTTGTTTTAGTATTGTTACAAGTGTTAGGCCTTGTCGATTTGGCTCATGGTGAAAGAAATTTATCATTTCACTATGACCAACTACATCAAGGTAAAGAACAACCTTCCTGGATGGAACAGTACATGGCCCATGAAAAGGGCGGGTTGGGCTTAGCTATTGTAGGATTGATTTACATGATACGGATGACCATGAGAACCATGTGGCCTTATATTATATGCCTTATATGGTTCAAGCTTATAGCGATGCTTGCTAATGTGCTACTTTCACCAGTCATCAATCGGTTAATGCATGTTGAAACGATGACATCAACGCATATCATACTAGACCCTTATGTAGCGATATATGTGATAGCAGGATACCTGTGGGGCTATGTAGCGCTACACTATGACATAGATAAGGCGTATAATGTAGCGAATAGTACCGTGATAGCCATCGTTCCGCGACTTACCGTTATACTAGGGACAGTCATCTTTATTGGACTCGCGCTAGTTATTATTATGGTGCCTGTTACTTGGGGTATGGTGGTAGATACACTGACAAAATTATAAATAAACCTAGTTATTTCCTATATTTTTAGGGTTTTAAAAGCGGTTCTCATTCTCTTGACAATGCATAGATGCAGGTGATAGAGTATGATTGTATTTATGAGAATACACAAATGGTTATATCCAGTGTATAGAGAATAACAAGGTGAAATTCATATCGTCCTTGGGATGTTCCTGAGGACGATTTTTATCATCTATCACCAAAAGGAGAATCAGATGAGTATAGTCACAAATCAAACAACTGAACTGATTGGTAAAACTCCGGTATATCAATTACCAAATACCAATATTTATGTAAAACTTGAAAAATATAATGTAGGTGGCTCTGTGAAAGACCGTGCCGTTCTTGGCATGTTGCAAGATGCTAAGGAAAAAGGTCGCCTTCACGAGAATAGTATCATCGTAGAGGCTACAAGTGGTAATACAGGTATTGCTCTTGCCATGGTGGGCGCTATCTTACATATTAAAACTGTAATTATTATGCCTGAAAGCATGAGTAAAGAACGTCGTGAACTTATTAAGGCGTACGGTGCACAGCTCATCTTAACACCAAAAGAAACGGGCATGAAGGGCGCTCTTGAACGAGCAAATGAAATTTTAGAGAAATATCCTAATGCTTTTACATTGGGCCAATTTGTAAATCCTGCGAATCCAGATATGCATTACCGTACTACGGGCGCTGAAATCGTAGAACAAGTGCCGAATGTAGACGTATTTGTAGCAGGTATCGGTACAGGTGGTACTTTCACAGGTGTTACTAGACGTTTGAAAGAGCATAATACGAAGCTACAAGCTATCGCTGTGGAACCAACAGGCTCCCCAGCTATTACAGAAGGTAAGGGCGGTCCTCACAAAATTCAAGGCATTGGTGCGGGCTTCATTCCAGAGAACTTTGACCAAAGCTTGATGGATGGCGTACAAACTGTAAGCGATGAAGAAGCCTTTAGCGAAGTACAAACCTTTATGCGTGAAAGCGGTGTTTCTATTGGACTTTCAGCGGGGGCAGCTATTGTAGCAGCTAAGCGCATTGCACGAGAAGAACCAAAGGCGAATATAGTGGTTATTGCACCAGATGGGGTAGAAAAATATTTATCCCTTTTGGATTTTGCTAATAACGAATATGTAAAGTAACGGATTTTGGATAGATAAAACATCTTATGTATAGGAATACAGACCACATATGTTGTATACTATATATATCTATATTTTTGTAGAATGTTAAGTAGAGTTATTTGAGATGGAGTCACTATGATGCAAGGTTTGCGCGAATTATGGGGCAAAATTCAATATAATATAAAGCGCGTAATGGATTCTGACCCAGCCGCAACAAGCGTGTGGATGGTCATTTGGACGTATCCGCATATTACGGCCTTATTCTGGCATTTCTTTGCACACCGCCTCTATAAGGCGGGGTGGCCAACCTTGGCGCGTCGTGTGGCATTACATTCTCGTCACGTAACAGGCATTGAAATTCACCCAGGTGCAACGATTGGCCGTGGTTTATTTATTGACCATGGTATGGGCGTTGTAATCGGTGAAACTGCCATCGTAGGTGATAATGTAACACTGTTCCATCAAGTAACGTTAGGCGGCATGTCCTCTAAACAGGAAAAACGACATCCAACTATTGAAGATGAAGTACTCATCGGTACAGGCACAAAAATCTTAGGGGATATTACTATCGGGGCCCGCACAAAAATCGGTTGTAACCTCGTTATTAAACATGATATCCCTAAAGACATGGTTATCTTTGAAACGGATCCAGAAAATATGTATGTCCGTAAACCTCGTCGTACTAATAACGGTAAGACTGAGGAAAAGAAAATCCCCGATGGCTACATAGAATATTATATTTAATATAGTAGTAAATAAATTATATAAACCGCTAACTATTAGAGACTCTAGTAGTTAGCGGTTTTTGGGTTCATCGAATCTATGTTGAAATAATACGATTGACAATGCCTTATTGGGTATGATATGATTACCCAGTAAAGCATGGAGGATTACTCAAGAGGCTGAAGAGGACGGTTTGCTAAATCGTTAGGGCGGGTTACCGTCGCTAGGGTTCGAATCCCTAATCCTCCGCCATGCTGAGACCTCACATCACGCGATGTGAGGTCTTTTTGTTTATTGTAATATTTACTAGGTATGGACCTTAATGTGTAAGGACTCAAATGAGTTTAAGGTCCTGTAAATATTGATGTATACAGGCGTGTAAGGTTATAGAGTTGACGTATGACAAGGGGTTTCATATAATAGATTGTATAAAATGTAATTTTAAGGAGACTCTTATGAATATAAAATATACACGTCACATGAATTTACTTCGTCGCGCTATCGGTATCGGCACATTATGTCTTGTTGCCTCTGTTGGCTTTGTTCATGCTGAAAGCATTGCTATTCCAAGTGCACGTCCTATGGTGGATGGTGTTAGTGCTGATGTAGAAACTGTTAGTAGTTCTAGCAAAGTACAACATCATGTGAGTACAGGTGTGATTACACCAAATGATTGGACGTATACTGCGTTACAAACACTCATTAAGCACGGTGCCATTACAGATACACATGGTTTTGTCTTTGATGGCAATACAAGCTATACAAAGGATGAGCTTATGCCTCTTATCGATGAGGTAGTAACTAAACGGGAGCAAATGAACGAAAATGATCGCCAATATGCATTGCGCATTTATCAAGAAAATATGCGTGATGTAATGGACTATCGTATTGCTCGCGATAAGAAGGTTACGCAAGAGCGCCGTCAAAAATTAGACGAAAAACGTGCTGAAAAGGCTAAGAAGTCTGGTAAAACATACCAAGTATCTAAATCTCAACAAGAGGCTTTAGATACAGCTAATGATGAAGTGGCAAAGCCAGAAGAGCGCGCTTTAACAGATGAACAAATCAAAGAAAAAATGAAGAAATTCAAAATTGATGATTCTCGTGTTAAAGTAAATAATAATGTGCGCATCCGTTATACCGGTGGTAAGGATACAAAATCTAAAACCGATGCTCGCATGCAAACGGAGATGACCTTTACTCTATAACCCTTAATAAGGAGTTATAATGATTGATTTCTTAAAGAAACAGTTGTTTACTGTTCACCAAAATGGTAAGCACCAGGTGAGCGAGGTCTTTAAATTTATAGGGCCTGGCATTATCGTAACTGTAGGGTTTATCGACCCTGGCAATTGGGCGGCTAATCTAGCTGCCGGTGCTAGTTATGGTTACGAACTTTTATGGGTAGTAACACTATCTACAATTATGCTCATTCTATTGCAGCATAATGTGGCTCATTTAGGCATTGTACGGGGCCAATGCTTATCCGAATGTACTTATGAATTCTTGCCTCCCTATGTATCTCGATTTGTGTTGAGTACAGCTGGTATTGCAGCTGCGGCGACGGCATTGGCTGAATTTATCGGCGCTGCTATTGCATTGAAAATGCTCTTTGGCATTCCGCTTCTGATAGGTAGTGTATTAACGGCCGTTATATGTACTATTATGCTCATTACAAACTCCTATCGAAAACTGGAGAGAATCATTGCGGGCTTTGTATCCCTTATTGCATTGGCCTACCTCGTTGAGGTCAATATGGTCAATGTAGACTGGGCGGCAGCAGGTATTGGTTGGGTAAATCCTAAGATTCCGAATGAATCGATGCTCGTTATTTTGAGTATCTTAGGGGCTGTTATTATGCCTCACAATTTGTTCTTGCACTCAGAAATTATCCAAAGTCGCCAATTTAATACGCAAGATCCTTCTATAATGAAGCGCCAATTGCGTTATGAATTCCTAGACACCTTATTCTCTATGGGGATTGGGTGGATGATTAATTCCGCCATGATTTTACTGGCGGCGGCAGTGTTCTTTACTCACGGCATTGAAGTAACAGAGCTTGAACAGGCGGAGGAGTTGTTACGACCTCTCATTGGTCCTGCAGCAGGTACTATCTTTGCTACCGCATTGCTCTTTGCAGGCTTTGCCTCTTCTGCTACAGCAGGTATGGCTGGAGCGAGTATATTTGCCGGTATGTTTGGTGAGTCTTACGATATGAAAGACTTCCATACTCGATTAGGCTTGGCTTTAACATACATTCCGGCATTACTGTTGATTGTATTTGTTACTGATTCATTCCAAGCATTGTTGATCTCTCAAATGTTTTTGAGTTTGCAACTACCTATTACAATTTTCTTGCAGCTCTATATGACGAGTAGCCGTAAGGTGATGGGGCAATATGCGAACCATAAATATACGAATGTATTATTATGGGGCATTGGTATTGTTGTTACTGTAATGAATATTTACCTACTCATTGTAGGGTGATAAGAAAAGACCGCGTTAGCGGTCTTTTTTTGTATAATAGGTGTTCAAAAATGATAAAGTTATATTAATCATATAACATTGTTTTATTAGAATTACTTTGTCATATAACTGGTATAGTTGTTATGTAAAAAGTGTATTCATGAATACCCATGTGGGCTATAAAATATGTTACAATTAAAGATAGTATAAATCCTGTAGGGAACAATCCCTCACCAGTGTAATAGATAGAAATTAGGAGGACCTAATGGCAGACGAAGTAAAAGTACAAGATGCAATGCAATCTGATTTTAGTGTTGTAGTAAACGACATTGCAGAGGAATTATTAACGCGCCTAAATATGGATGAGGATGGCTCTGTTATCGACATGTTCCAAACAGGTTCTTTTGATCCTTGGCAATTATTCGTGTTCTTTGGCGCTTTAGAAAAAGCTCTCGTTGATTTTAGAACTGATAAACGCAAGAAAACAGTTATTGTTCACGCCCAACCTGAGGCTCTTATCGGCATTGGTCGCGTGGTAACACCTGTATCTACTATGCTCGAACACGTTCTAATGTCTCGCTTGAACGACATGAGCGAAGGTCGTCTAGAAACTGGCATGCTTACAGTATCTGCTGGCAGCATCGACTACGAAGGTGTAAATTTAAAAGGTCGTCACGTTGTTATCGTATGCGATCTTGTAGATGAAGATTCTGATTACCTTAAAGAATGCATTAATTTATGTAAAGAAATGAAAGCTAGTCATGTAGTGGCTGTGCCTCTTATGTTGTGGAATCCTGAGTTGATCGACAATTTGACAGAGGAAACTATCAAGGCGGAATTATCCCATGAAAATCGTCCTCTCTCCTAGTAAGACAAAAACGATTACTACTGTTGGCAATGATGAGGCAGTACATACTGCAGTTCAGGACGGTCAATTTCAACCGCACATTACGCAAGACCTTGTAAAACATGTGCAGTCCCTAGATGTGGCGGCCCTTGGTAAGGCTTTGAAACTCAAGGATGATAAGGCACAGGTGCTCTTTGATTTTTATCAAGCTTTTGAGTCCCAGCCAGTAGGTATTGCTTGTGAAAGCTACGATGGTATTGCTTTCAAATATTTAGACTGGCAGAACTTGTCTGATGAGGCCAAGGCCTTTGGTGAAAGCCATCTTGTTGTGATGTCTGCCTTGTACGGCGTCGTAGAGCCTACGATGGGCGTGCGCGATTATCGCCTCGATATGGTCGATAAGGTAGGCATTAATCTATACGATATATGGCGGGAAACTGTGGATGCATACTTTCACAAGGAAAATTGGATCCTAAACCTAGCATCTAAAGAATATGCCAAAATGGTGAACCATCCGAAGGTGGTAACCGTTGAATTTTGGGAATTACGAGGCGATGCGTTTAAACAGATGAGTACGTCCTCGAAAATGAGCCGCGGTGTGATGGCTCACGAATGTTTAACAGCACAAGTGCAACATGTGCGGGATTTGCCGCGCGAAGTGAATGGATTTACCTGTGTCACTGACATAGATTCCATTACTATACCAAGCGAATCGATGACGGTTCGTTATGAAAGGAAGTGATTGTTTGCAAGTGCAAGACATTCTTGCAAAAGACCTCGTCGGCGATGAATGGCTGACCGAGGAAGAATTGCGATTTCTCATGTCTGTAACTGATGAAGAACAGTTGCAGTTAATATATAAAAAGGCTTACGAAGTGAAGGCGAAATATGTACAGCCTGTAGCGTACTATCGTGGCCTCATCGAGTTCTCGAACCGATGCATCAAAAACTGTAATTACTGCGGTATCCGTCGTGAAAATGACAAGACGGAACGCTTTGATATGAATCGTGAAGATATTATCAAGATGGCACAGTGGGCCTATGACCATGAATATGGTTCTATTACACTCCAATCTGGTGAACGTAGTGATGATATTTTTGTCGATTATGTGGTAGATCTCATTCGCGATATTAAAGCCATCGGCGATGGTTCTCTAGGTATTACGATGTGCGTAGGAGAGCAAAGCGAAGAGGCGTACCGCCGTATGCGTGAAGCCGGTGCTAGTCGTTATTTATTGCGCATTGAAACAACAAATAAAGAACTGTATCATAAAATTCATCCTCAAGATGAACTACACTCTTTTGAAACGCGCGTTGAATGCTTACGTAGCTTGCGCCGCGTAGGTTTCCAAGTGGGGACAGGCGTTATGATTGGTTTGCCTGGTCAAACCGAAGAAGACCTGGTAAATGATATCTTGTTCTATCGCGATATGGATATCGATATGATCGGCATGGGTCCGTATGTGGTACATCATGATACGCCACTAGGCCAAGAGGCCTTGGCGATGGGCATCGATGACGAAGCAGGTAAATTGCGCCGCATTCAATTGGGCCTAAAGATGATTGCGTTGACACGTTTATTCTTGAAAGACGTAAATATTGCGGCTACTACTGCGTTACAAGCTTTGGATAAACTGGGCCGTGAAAAAGGCCTTGCTGCAGGAGCCAATATTTTGATGCCTATTATTACAATCCCTGAACATCGGGCAAAGTATT
>ERZ856578.7066-NODE-7066-length-12133-cov-41.307814_pt1 | contig 12133 bp, 9 predicted proteins | sample MGYA00514384_ERZ856578 | MGnify/ENA primary metagenome ERZ856578 (study PRJEB29103, sample SAMN06111958) | human gut metagenome | biome: human gut; feature: ankylosing spondylitis patient; material: healthy_person | host: Homo sapiens | place: China:Hangzhou...
TGCTCGACCATGGCAGGATAGTGGATTCAGTGCACAATGGCAGAGTATTTTATGTGATGATTATGGACTTAAAGTCATTGCAGAGGCACTATGGAGACTGCCTGGAGCTGGTGGAAAAGTAGAAAAAAGCAGATTACGTCCAATATCAGCAAAATAATATTACCATCTATTTTAAAGATGGTAAAAAATCAATTTGCACTGTGACAAATGATACTTTAAATAAATTTACTCAACTTTCCCAGCAGATACTTCCGAGTAAAGCCTGAATAAATCCGGCTTGGGATGCAATCCATTCGGTTACTTTACTTTTCCGTACAGATGTGATATCTGCAGAAAGCGTTGATATATGTTCCACAAACAGAGCCATAAGGCTCTGCAGTGCATGTTACTATGAGGAGCCGTATGCGGGAAAGCTGCACGTACGGATCTGTGAGGGGCTAAGATTGAGAGGTCTTAGTCTACTCGACTCACGGGCTGACTCTCGAAATGCTCTGTAGCTTTATCTAATACATGATGATACTACGTCACCAGAGGTCTAAACTTATTTAGAAGATAGATTCCCTCTTTGGTAAGACTTATTCCTTTTACGGTTTATAGGGTTAAATGATGAATATGTTGAGGGCATTTTTAGAATTCCATGGGGACATAACAAAATAATACTTGATAAGTGCAAAGGAAATTCTGCAAAGGCCCGTGATGATGAGCAAAGTGGTGACAGTAACAGTATCATAAACCAGAAGAAAATGCTGGAGAAATATGCAACCGAACAGGGATTTACCAATCTGCTTTATTATTTTGTATTCTGAAACGTTCGAAGCATGCGAAATACCTGTTCCACCGTATCGGTCATATTCTGTTTTGCATGATCGGTCTGCATGGCATCTTCAAGCGAAACAGCACCCCGCACAATCGGGAAAAAGGCATCAATTCCTGCCGCATGACAGGCTTTTGCATCTTCCGTCACGCAGCCGGAAAATGCAAGCACAGGTTTTTGAAATTCTTTGGCAATCTTTGCAACACCGGCAGGCGCTTTCCCCATGACGGTCTGGCCATCCAGACAGCCTTCTCCGGTGATGACAATATCTGCATTTTTTATATAGTCGGAAAGATGGGTTTCTTCCAGAATGATGTTTACACCGGATTCCAGAGTGGCATGGAAAAAGGTGAGAAAAGCAAACCCAAGGCCACCGGCAGCCCCGGCTCCTGCATGCGCGGGATTCGTTTCCGGAAAGCTTTTTCTGGCGAGTGCGGCATAGGAGGAAAGCCACTGGTCCATCTGCTGGATCATGGCAGGATCTGCGCCTTTTTGCGGACCGAAAACGGCACTGCATCCATGCGGACCGCAGAGCGGATTTGTCACATCGCAGGCAATCCGAAACGTACACTCTTTCAGTTCCGGCAGTACATGGGAGTCTGAAATCACAGCCAGATCCCTTAAGCCCAGAGCACCATGACGTACCGGAACCCCTTCCTGATCCAGCAGGTCAAATCCCAGTGCCTGCAGCATACCGATTCCTCCATCGTTTGTGGCACTTCCGCCGATTCCTATAATAAAATGTCTGCAGCCTCTGGCAATGGCGTCTCTGATGACTTCCCCAACCCCGTAGGTCGTTGTATACAAAGGATTCCGTTCGGTTTCGGAAAGGAGTGTAATTCCGGCAGCCCCGGACATTTCGATGACTGCAGTTTTTCCAGCATCCAGAATGCCGTAACTGCAAAGTACCGGTTTCCCAAGAGGTCCGGTTACGCATACCTGTGTGCATGTGCCGCCACAGCCAAGCGTCAAAGCGTCCACCGTGCCTTCGCCACCGTCTGCAAGTGGGCGGATGGTGATATCTGCATCCGGATATATGCGCCGGATTCCGGCAGAGGCACTTTCCCCGGCTTCGAGGGAAGTCATGCTTCCTTTAAAAGAATCGATGGCAATAACAACGTTCATGTATACTCTCCTCCTGATATCTGATGGTTGTATTACATGTCACCAGGCGGAACTGGAACAATTGGTGCCTGACACAATAAACTTGCAATAGGCTGCTTTTTTCTGTTGAGCAAGAAGTATCTTTTAATTCATATTTAGGTGGTTTGTCAATAGCAATAATATTTAATGCATAATCTGATTTAAGAGTGAATTTCAAATTTTAGATTTTCAATAATCATGGGATAAAAATAACAGGGAGGATTATAGTTTTCGGAATAAAGCCGATATATAATATTAGAAACAATAAATAATAAAGAACGGATTCAGAGAAGGAGGACAAAGGATATGTCAATGAATGTGAATACAACGGGTACTGTTTATGGAAGTTATCAGAATACCTACAAGGCAGGTACAGTAGATAAGAAAAAAGAAACAGCGAAAACAACAGAAAATGATAAGGTCAAGAAAAATGTGACAGAAAGTATAGCCGAAAAAAATCTAAGTAAAGAGGCACAAAAAATGCTTAAAGATATGCGTGGCTCAAGAACAGATATGGACTTTATGGTTGCAGATTTTGAAAATGGTGATAATGCTAAAGATATTTTAGCACAAAGTGATAAAGAGTTTACGGTTATTTTCTCAAAGGAAGAAATGGAGAAGATGGCATCCGATCCCAAATATTATGCTGAAAAGATGCATAGTATTGAAGGTGCTTTGCGTATGTCGGATGAAATCAATGCTCAGTTTGGATTTGAAAGAGCATTTGGTAAGACAAACGGAATAGAAAACAGTGCAGATACTGATACAAAAATAACAAAGTTTGGTATTTCTTTTAATAGTGATGGAACTACAACATTCTTTGCTCAATTAGAAAAAACATCAGCTAGTCAGAAAGAATATCTTGAAAAAATTCAGGAAAAGAAAGCTGCGGAGAAGAAAGAGGCGAAGAAAAAGGAACAATTAAAGCAAATTGAAGTAAAAAAAGCTACTGTTCAAGCAAATTCAAAAGATGAACTTTTGGATAAAATTAAAAATATTGAATGGAATTCTATCAAACCAGAGGATAATAAAATCGGTGGAAGATTTGATTTTTCAATTTAGTATATTTAGATGGGGATGATTACATAAAGTATGGAGGTAGATTCATTATGAGAAAACGTTTTTTCTATTATTGTATGTGTTGTCATGCTTTTTACAATGAATGTCACAGCTTTTGCGGCAGAAACTCAGGAAAATTATTCGGAGACGGAGAAAACAATGACATTTGAAATAACTCCGACAGCATTAACTTCTGGATCATCACGACATTCTGTTGGAATGTTAAATTCCTTTTTTGGAACAAATGATACAGTGGCAACTTCCGCTCTTGGTTCTTTTACAATCAGCAGCACATCTGTTCCGTCAGGCTCCACAATCAGTAAAATAGTGGTTACATCCACAAAAAGTAGTGGAAGTAGTGGAAACATCGAATTATTTGTTGCTAAAGATGAGGATAATGGAGATGGCACATTTGACAGATATACAGACAGCAAAAGTTGGAATAGTTCTCTTACTTTTGCAGATTTTGGCAATTATAATTTAAGCCCTGTTGGAAATTATTATGTTCAATTTGAATCTACAAGGTATTCAACGGGAACTGTTGCAGCAGCAACATTAAAAAATATTTATGTCACAGTATACTATCATTAAAATTTTATAATCCCCATTCTAAACAAGCAAAGATGTTGTTATTCAGTTAGCAGCATCTTTGCTTTTAATTGTATAATTGATATGACTATTGAGTTAGAATGACATTGATAGCGATAGAAAGCTATATATTACAGAAGCAGACTTTGATAAAAAAGCATTTGAGAGATTATATAAATTGAATATTATATAATCAGAGGTATATAGAACATGCACAGAGACACTATATTTCAATATGAAACAATGGTGCCTGACACAATAAAAACGCATAGCCAAACTTCGCTCGGTATAACTGCCTGATTGTGTCGAAATTCGTATTTTATCAATTATATCTGATAAAACTGGATTTGCGGTATTGAAAATCAGTTATAGCCGTGGTACCATATAGACAGTTTCAGAAGGGAGGCTGGTCTACATGATTAAACGAGAAATTTATATGAGCCGTATTCGTCCTTTTATCGGAAATGAGCTGATAAAGGTTCTGACAGGGATTCGCCGTAGTGGAAAATCTGTCATGCTGAACCTGATCCAAGAGGAACTTGCCCAAAACGGGGTCCAACCAGAACAGTTTATTTCCCTGAATTTTGAGAACATGAGCAATGCACACCTTTGTACGGCTGTTGCATTGCATGATGAAATCCTTCGCAGAACAAAAGAAATCAGCGGCAAGGTTTATCTGTTCTTCGACGAAATCCAAGAGGTGGCTGATTGGGAAAAATGTATCAACTCTTTCCGGGTGGAGCTGGATTGTGATATATACATTACCGGTTCCAACGCCAAGCTGCTTTCCGGTGAGCTTGCCACTTATCTTGCCGGACGGTATGTGGAGTTCGTGATTTACCCGTTTTCATTCAGAGAGTTTATGGAGCTGTATCACACCGTTTACGAAGGTGCAGACGAAAGACAATGCTTTACAAAATATCTGACGCTGGGAGGAATGCCCTATTTGAGCAACCTTCGCTACGACGATGCCGCCAGTCGTCAGTATTTGCGGGACTTGTTCAACTCCGTAGAGCTGAAAGATATTATCAAGCGAAACAATATCCGTGATGTGGATATGCTGGAGAGAATTATTGCTTATATAACTTCCAACATCGGCACTACCTTTTCTTCCACAGCCATTTCCAAGTATCTGAAAAGTGAAGGGCGCTCCGTTTCACCAGAAACGGTACTGAACTACATCAAAGCCTGCACGGACGCATTCCTGTTTTATCAGGTGAAGCGCCAAGACCTCCAGGGAAAGAAAATCCTGACCGTCAACGAGAAATACTATGTTGCAGATCATGGTGTCCGGGAAGCCGTGTACGGTGGCAACATGAAGGACATTAACCTTGTCCTTGAAAATGTTGTCTACATGGAGCTGCTGCGCCGTGGTTATTCTGTGACTGTTGGGAAAGTCTCTGACAAGGAGATTGACTTCGTATGTGAAGATCATGGGAAAAAGCTGTATGTTCAGGTTTCCTATCTACTTGCCTCGGAGGAAACCATCCAGCGTGAGTTTGGGGCGTTTGCCGGTGTTCGTGACAATTTCCCGAAATACGTTGTAACGATGGACGAACTGGATATGAGCCGAGATGGAATCAAACACCGCAATATTCGTGACTTCCTGCTGGCAGAGGAATGGAACTGAAATGTTCTTCTTTCACCAGAAGATATGCAGAAGTTCTTCCAATGCCGAGAATGAAAAAACAATGGTGCCTGACACAATAAATATTATGATATGTCTGTATTTAACCGCTGTATAGAAACCGGGAATGTTCTCTTAATACTGGAATGTTGGCAGGATGTCCACCCGGCGCTTGTCAGTATCCCAGTGAAATGGGAATACAGCTCGCCGTATGGACTTTTGTATGCTCTGAATCCGCCGGATGATGTTATGCAGTTTGAAAACAATGGTGCCTGACACAATAAATATTCTTTCCGGAATTCTTGCAGAGATGGGAGACATTTCGAGATTTGATGATGTTAAGGAAATACAAAAATTAAGCGGATTAGGTCTTGTAGCATGTAGCTCAGGAAAGCATAAGGGAGAGACCAAAATCAGTCACAGAGGACGCAAACGACTCAGATACTGGTTATTCCAGGCGGCAAAGTCAGCAGTGGCTCATGCGGAGGAAGTTAAAGAACTCCATGTGTACTACACGACACGCCCTGACAATCCGCTGAAAAAGATGCAGTCACTGATTGTGATAGCCTGCAAGCTTTTGAGAATCGTTTATACGATTCTGAAGAAGGGAACGGTCTATGATCCGAAGAAGATGCTGATGGACATCAGGCGGCCGGAAAAGAAGGAAGCGATTGCAGCATAAGACAATCGACAGCATTATTTATTCCAGAGCCTTGCCGGGTTGCGGATGATTCCGAAATCGGGCAGGGTTCTGGAAAGAAACCCGATAACGATGGAGTGCAACAAGCACTGCATCAGCACAATGACCAGCAGGTAACGAAACAAGGGAAGCGTCCACGGAATATCCGTACCCTGCGGAAAGGGCAGGTCAGTAAAATCAAAATATAAACAAGAGCTGTAGCCTGCAGTAGTTCACTCCGTAGGGCAATGACCCTGTTAGAAAGCTTAGCGGGCACTCGGTGTATGAGCAGGTGGGACGAAGGAAGTTGGTACACGATACCATTAGACACGGAAGGTTCACCATCATAGTTAACAGAGGATTTATAGCCTTTATAAAGCAAAACAAAGGGACGCTTTATAAACTGCACCCTCTTCTAACTATTCAGTACAAGATACAATGACTGTCATACACTTGTGGCTCTGTTTTATGAGGTAAATATTTAAAGAAAAGCCTGAAAAATCAGTGATTTAGGGCTTGACATTATAGGAGACTTCCTGTATAATAAAAAGGGAACTTTGACATATCTTTTCGGTTTACGAAAAAGATCACAGTCGTCAAGTCCGAAAAAGATGCCTATAAGCATGTGCTTAAGGCGATGAAAAAGCGTGATTACAGCACTAGCTATTGTGCGGACGGAGCGGTGTATTACGAGACATTTGTACTCGCATTGCAGCATCATCCGGAGTACAATTATAGTCTGGTCATCTGGAAGAGTACCGATGGAACATTTGATTACCGGGCAGGTAATGACCTGAGTGCGGCGCAGATCACGGGTAAAATAAAACAGGCGAATGCAAAGGCGAACGCGATTATTCCCCGGATTATCAGGGACGGAATGACGCGCAAACAGAAGCTGCGTGCGATCCACAATTATCTCGTGAAAAACTGTGTCTACGATGAGAACGCGCGCAGATACGGATATGATGATGCCTATACCGCATATGGTTGTCTGATTGAGAAAAAGGCGGTATGTCAGGGCTATGCAGGTGTTTTTAACCTGCTTGCCGCAAAAGCCGGCATCTGTTCGATCGCCGTTCCGGGTGAAGCCGGTGGCGGATCACATGCGTGGAATTATGTGAAAGACGGAAGCAGCTACCGCTATATTGATGTGACCTGGGATGATCCGGTGCAGGATCAGGGTGCGAAGGCTGCCGTGAAATAGACTTATTTTTACTTGACACAGGCACAATTTGAACTGACCCACACATGGGATAAGGTAGAGAATGCTTTATAGAGTCGGCGGAAATTTATTTACGGGAATACATAACAGATGAAAGGGAGGATACTACTTATGAAAAAACAGCTTACAGCACTTGTTTTATGTATTTGTATGGTATTGTCGGTGCTGCCATTTTCAAGTACACAGGCAGCTGCAGAGGAGACGAGCAGTGTTGGCACAAGCAATATTAGCATCGGAGACTATATCAGGCTGGGAAACTATAACGGGCAGCCAATCTTATGGCGCTGCGTCGATGTTGATGAGATGGGACCGCTCATGCTCTCCGATCAGGTGCTGGCAACGATGGCTTATGATGCCAAAACAAGTGAAAACAGCGCTACGCGTTCGCACAGCCGTAACCTAAAGCGTGGGACATATGGCTCAAATCAATGGCGTGACAGCAATATGCGTTCCTGGCTGAATTCCAAGGCGGAAGCCGGGAAGGTAGAATGGCTTTGCGGAAACCCTCCAAAGAGTGGCTTTGTAGGAGAGAATCCATATGACCAGGCAGCAGGCTTTTTAAACGGCTTTAAGGAGGACGAGATCGCAGCGATTAAAACGGTAACCCAGCGTTCGATCGTATCCCATCCGGAATATAATGCGGGAATGATCGAAGGCCAGGGGGCAGATCTGCCTTATGACACAAATATAGAAGCAGCCGCTAACGGATTTGATCAGGCCTATTATGAGAACGTTACGGATAAAGTATTCTTAATGGATGTAAAGCAGATAAACAAAGTCTATCAAAATAACAGCCAGCTTGGAGACAGTTATCATATTGCTTATAAGGGTGGCGTGAGGTGGCCTTACTGGCTGCGGACTCCGGTGACGGATTGCAACCACGATATGCGCTATGTGGAGACGGATGGAAGAATAGACAGAAACGCTCCGTATTTAGGCTTTTATGGTGTCCGTCCGGCGTTTTATCTTGATACGCAATATTATCAGGTGACTGGTGGAGACGGTACAGCTGATTCCCCTTACCGCGGTGCAGCCGTAAATAAACCGGAGGAGAACTTTACAGTTTCCGGAGATGGACCAACACCGGGGCAGGAGTGGGATGTTTCGCTTGACAAGAGTATACAGTTATATCTTGGACCGAATTATTCCAAGAGCAAGAAATACGAATCTGCCACGATACCTATCCAGGTCATCCAGAAGACGCGCAGCGATAATGAGAATATGGTTGTCGTCATCTGCGGTGAAGGTTACACAAAAGGCGAGCAGCAAAAATTTGTTGCAGCTGCCAAACGGTTATGGGAAGGCGCGATGCAGTATGAGCCATATAAGACGTACAAGGATCGCTTCAATGTATATGCATTATGTACGGCATCGGATAAAACGTACAGTGCCATTGATGGATATGACAGTACATTTTTCGATGTATGGGGAAAGAATATATCCGTGAATGGAAGTCAGTGGAAGAACCATATTTTTGAACGGTGTATCGGACCGGCGTTTATCGAGAAAGTGCATGATGCCCATATTCCGCAGCAGGCAGATCCGAATGTAGATTGGGATTTTGAAAAGTATAAATATGTACATGACTACATCAGCCAGTTCGTACTTCTGGTCAATTCTGCAAATGATTTTGGCGGGGCATTCAACGATCTTGATTACGGATTCCATTATATTGTCAGCCCTGCATACAGCCAGCGTGCAGTCGAAACGCTTACGCATGAGCTTGGTCATGGTCTGTTATGGCTTGGAGACGAGTACAACAGCGGATCTTTTATGGGAGAAGCGTCTGAAAAAACTTCGCTAAACAGAACGGGGATCAGTGATCCTGAACAGGTAAAATGGAGACAGCTGCTTGGCTTCCGGAAGACATACAGTGTTCCTCATACAGATTATGATACGGATAAGATTTATAATTCCAGCCGTGAATGTATGATGCGCCAGACCTGGAATGGTTTCTGCGAGGTATGTAAGCTGCAGGGAAATAAGCGGATGCGCCAGCTGGTCACAGAGGGTCCGGATCTGTATGTGGCAGAACCGGAAGTGACAAAGCGCACAGATGCATATACGAAGCTTTCAGATTTTAGTGATGCAACCGGTTGGGGTTATACAAAATTTGACGCAGACAAAAAGACACGCCTTTTGACAGGGGCAGATAAAATTACTTTCCAACCGACAGAGATGAAGGGGCAGAAGATTGAGCTGCGTACAATCGTGCAGAACCTTTCCGATACAAAGCTCAGTCAGGTGACATTACAGGTATGGGTAAACCATGCTGACGGAACCATTGCTACTGCTGATGGTCAGCCTGTAGCAGCGTCAGAAACGTTCAAGATTCCGCTTTGGACGGAAAAGGGCAATTTCCGCCCGAAGGGAACGTTGGAATATCATGGAAGCGATTTTAATTCCGGTTTGAAAAATTGTTCCCTCTTATATACCATCCCGTCCAATGCAGATCTGCGAACCGGTGACACGGTCGGATATGCAGTGAGGGATGAGCAGGGAACTGTTCTTGCTTACGAAGGAACGCTTCCAAACAAAGGTCAGGATATCTTGCCGGCACCGGAGCCTGCAAAGAGTTATACAGTTACTTTTTGTTATAATGACGGAAGAGAAAATACAACAAAAACGACCGGAATCAATGGAAAACTCGGTGATCTTCCGGCACCGGCCCGTGAAGGATATGTGTTTGACGGATGGTATACGACAGGTGGTGAGAAAGTTGATTTGACAAGAGTATATAGCAGCAATACGGTGTTGTATGCAAGATGGAGTGAATATATCGCACCGTCACCGAATGTTAAGAAAGCTCCGGTCATTCTGCTGGCGACAAGCCCGGATACAGTGACCGAAGGAGAACAGGTCATGTTAAGTGTCAGCGAAACCTCAGGATTTGGTGTGGATTTAAGCGGAGTAACTTACACGGCAGATCCTTCGCTGCCGATATCCGGCACAGGGGAGGCTCAGACGATCCGGCTCGATCAAGCTGGTACTTATACATTTACTGCTCATTATTCCGGTGATAATGAGAAATATCTTGCGGCCGACAGTAATCGTGTTACCGTAACCGTAACGAAAAAAGCGGATGTCAGCGGAGGAACAACGTCAGGAGGTGGATCATCGTCAGGAGGCGGTTCCACGGCAGGAGGCGGATCTTCAGCAGGAGGCGGATCTTCAGCAGGGGGCGGATCCTCGTCAGGAGGCGGTGCAGCAGCAGGAGGTGCCACCGCGGGAGGCGGCGCAGCTAACGGAAATGCATCTGCAACAACTACGCCGGACATCAAGGATTCGGATGGAACGACTGTTGCCATAGTGAACGGTAAAAAAGGAATGATCACAGCAGAAGTGCAGCTTAGTGAAAAGGCGATCGCAAATGCTGAAAAATCAGGTGAAGCAGTTAAACTTCCGGTTGAAGTAAAGGCAGGTAAAAATATAAAAGCTGCATCCACTGTGACCATCAATCTACCGGAGGGTGCAGGGAAAACGAAAGTGAAGATTCCGGTAAAAAATATGACCGTAGGTACAGTCGCAGTGCTTGTCAATGCCGATGGCACTGAGAAAATTGTGAAGAAATCAGTGGCTGCAAAAGATGGAGTTCAGCTGATCGTGGACGAAGACACTACAGTGAAGCTCGTAGATAAGGCGAAAAACTTTAAGGATACAAAAAAACATTGGGCGAAGGATTCCATTGATTTTGTAAGTGCACGCGGGCTGATGAATGGAAAGAGCAGTACGGCTTTTGCACCGGAAGCAAAAATTACCCGGGCACGGCTATGGACGATTCTCGCACGATGGGAAGACGTAGATCTGACAGGTGGAAAGAAGTGGTACAGCAAAGCACGTGCATGGGCTAAAAACCAGGGAATTTCGGATGGCAGCAGACCAAATGCTGCGATAACGAGAGCCGAGGCGATCACAATGCTATGGCGTGCGCAAGGAAAACCGGCAGCAGAGCAAGAGACAGCTTTTAAAGATGTTTCTTCTGATGAATACTACGCACAGGCAGTGGCGTGGGCCAAAGAGAAGGGTATCGCACAAGCGAATAGCAAAGGACGATTCAATCCGGATGCTGCCTGTACAAGAGCGGAAATAGCCGCATTCCTGTATCGGATGTCGTTGAGTGAATAAACGGTTTACATGTACCATCTGGTATAAAGATAGCAGGAAGGAGATACCTGATTTGAAAAGAACTGCAAAAATCATTTTGACAGGAGTCTGCCTCGGCTTGATTTTACATTGATTTAATCAAAAAAGAAAAATGGACGATACAGAGAAATCTGTATCGTTTATTTTTCGTCTTTTTTAATTTATAGGAAAGTTCTAACTTTGGGATAGCTAGATATGAAAAGGGCCCGCAATTTAGCGGGCACGACAAGTAAACGATAGGTTTTAGAAGATATAGAAGCCTTCAGCTCCAGGAAAGTCTTCACCAAACTCATCGTCTTCATTTAAGAAGTAATCCATATCAAGCAAATCATCCTCACTCATGTGGCGGATGTCATCAGCAGTCATGCCTTCAGGTGGATTCTGTATGTACTTGTTTCTGATTTCATCTGAACGTTTTGACATAGTATTTTCCTCCGTTTTTTACATTCTATCACAGAGGAAGGTGTGATGTATATATTTATGCTGATGAAGTATATGAGAGCCTGCCCATAGCGTTACTGTTCAGACCATTGTAAAAACTGACGAAATTTAAAAAAATATATTTGTGGATAAACTCAAGCAGGATGGAAAGTTTCGTTAACGACTTCCGAATCCTGCTTTTTCTTTTGAAATTATAAACAGTACCTGCATATTTTCCTGCTTTTACATGGCTGGAATACGGATTTCCAGTCCTGCTTCTTTCATTTTTCTTCCGGTTATCCACCGTCATTCTGCCAGTCCCGGAATTCGTCCGATTTCCCATTCGTCCCTGTTTTTGCTGTACTTATCCTATACTTAAGGAGGCACAAATGAACGCAGATGATAAAAGCAAACTCAAAGCATATGAAGAACTTATAG
>ERZ856578.7069-NODE-7069-length-12131-cov-4.879459_pt1 | contig 12131 bp, 5 predicted proteins | sample MGYA00514384_ERZ856578 | MGnify/ENA primary metagenome ERZ856578 (study PRJEB29103, sample SAMN06111958) | human gut metagenome | biome: human gut; feature: ankylosing spondylitis patient; material: healthy_person | host: Homo sapiens | place: China:Hangzhou...
CCGAACGACAGCGCCGTCCCGTCTTTCGTCGCCCCCGTCAGTTGGCGGCCATTCGACCATGTGAACGACAGGCCGTCTTTAGAATGAGCCAGGATATTAATCCTGGCTCATTCATTTACTTTATGCCTACAACGATATTATATATAATCATAACGACTATCCCAATTGGAAATCCAATTAGATGGAGACCAAATATAAAGTTTAAAATGACATATTTCTTTCCCTTTTTCTTTAGAAATCTCAATAAAGCTATTTCGCCTAATGCTATAGGGATAAAAGCTAAAGCCATAGCAATGGGGAGAGCAAAACCATGCCAAGCGTTCACCCCTTGATTAAGTATATACTCAGCAAATACACACATACTGATTTGATATACTATAAATCCTATTACAATAGATAAAACAACGACAATAGTTTTTCTTCTTTTTTTCGCTAGTTCCATATTTCATCCCACTTTTTTGAAAATGTTTTGTAATTAAACCCAATCGAATAATTAAAACCATATAGCACATATGCTTCTGCCCCAAATATTTCTATAACTCCAGTATTTTGCAGATTACTATATTCTTCTGGATATATTATATTAGATAAGTGAGAACCGAATTGTGATACATGTGGACCAAGATCATATGGTCCAACAGTCGCCATAAAAGAAGCATCGAATCCATACCCTAAATCAAAATTTCCATCGACGATTTTTGCTTGAAATAAGTCTTGTTTGACGCCAACGTCCACGCCAATACCCGCTATATCGACATTTCCCTTTAAGCCTATACCTACTCCAGCTTCAGTTTCAATTGACGATGCAATAGCCTGCACAGTATCTACTATTTTTTCACCAACACTTTTTGTGGGAGCCGGAGCGGGGCTTGAGGGAGGTGATGGAACGGAAGGCTGCTCAATACTCCTAACCATACCGCGTAGTTTTAGCTGGAATTGCCGTTCCATTTCTAATTTGCATATGGCACATTTCCCCGTCGGGTCGCTCATATTGACAGGATTATTGGAGCAATAGGCGAAGAGGTTATAGGACATCAAGTCGCCATTGGCGCCCAGCAACCCGTCCGCGTTCAAAAACCGTCCGACGACAGGATCGTAATAGCGGCTCTGGAGATAATACAGCCCGGTTTCGGTGTCGTAGTAGTACCCGCGGTAGCGGATGGGATTCTGGACACCAAGCGTCGAGGCCATCGGCCCCGTGATCGAGATCGGCGCCCCCCATGCGTCATACAGGTAGCTTACCACCGCGTTTCCATCCTTGTCAAGGATCTCCATCACATCCCCGAGCCCGTTGTACACGTACGTGTAGGTGACCCCGTTCCGCTTGAACCCGATGAGCCCCGTCCCGTCGTACAGGTACAGGATCTTGTTGTTTCCCGTCTGTTCCACCAGCAGGGCGGACCCATCCCATTCGTAGTCGGCCCGGCTCGTCCCCACCGTCTTGTGCAGCCGCAGCCCGTCCGAATTGTACCCGAACGACAGGGTGCTTTCCCCTTTCGTAACACCTTTTTCAAGATCATGCCATCACTAACGGGCCCGAACTGTCCTCGCAGTTCGGGCCTGTTATCCCTATTGTCTTTTAAACTCCTTCCTTATCAAAGCCCTGATGAAGTAGATCAGTGAGATCATCAGTGACGGCAATGAGTTGAAGATCACGGTGAATACGACTATAAACGCTACTCCGCCGTAATCCAAGAAGCCATAATGAAAGTCGAACCAGCAAAACAAAGATGGAGTTACTGTTACAATAACGAAAACAATAAGAAATACGAGGGATTTCATTTTCCTAGTCGCACTATGGAGGATATAGTGCACGAGGATCAAGCTGATGATGACCGGCATTAAAAAGGCCAACAAAAGAATTCCACCACCCAACATTAATGGGACAAGAATCACGACCAAATCAACCAATAGAATGAGGAGCGTTCTTTTCATTACCATGCCCAATCCCATGGCAACCACTCCCTCTCATTCAAGTCTACATCCGCTAAATTATCCCCCACCGGACTCCACCATAGTACGTCATATAGGGCATGATTACAGGTCACTTAAATACGTAGAGAAATCTAATTCATTGATAAAGCTAATCATACTAAATCTATTTTCGACCGCGTTTTTATAGATTTGTTGGACGATCCGCTCATCTTTGGATAGAATTCCAACATATCGATTGTCCGTTACTACCACAACTAACTGGCATCTACTCTTTTGATAGTCCATAAACGTATTCAGATCCGTAACACTATCAATTGTTGGAAACGCCTGTAAATTGCATTGAATAACGACATATTGCGCTTTCGAAATTCTTTCAAGAAAATTTGTTCCATCAAGGATCTTCGAATGAAACAAATAATCGTTGCCTTTGCATGGGACTAAGTAAATGTCATCGAAATTGATATTCCATACATATTTGTCCACATCAACTTTGTCTAGAATTGTATGAAGAAAACAATTACCAACTTTCGATACATCATATTCAAAACGCACTCCGATCATAATTTCCCTTCTTTTCGTTTACAGTAAACAAGTCTATTTAGAAGTGAACGCCATTTCAATACCCTAGGCAAAAGCATGTGATAATGCAGAGGGATCGCCTGTCAACAAAAGCATCGCAATACCCCCAATTACCATAATTGTCGTAGCGACTATCGCCGCTGCTTGTGGATCTATTTGAATATTTGTACCTTGAGATGGCTGGGGGACTGGATTTGATGCTGGTGGAGCCCCATCTTTATTCGGATCGTATGGTCTTGCTGAACCAGGGTCTAGAGTTGGGTGATCCCCGTCCCATTTCCAGTCCTCAGTATGTGGGCTTCCAATTCCTGGATGATGGCCTGCGTGCCCCCAATGAACATCATGCTGTGCTCTTCCATCAGGTCCGAAATAACGATCGATATCATTATTTCCACCAGAACTAGGTATGTGCAACCAAGAGTTTGGTTCGCCATAAACAGGAGATCCGTATTTTGCGTTTTCTAGTTTTCTCCACTGATCTTCTCTTAAAATCGTTTTCTTTAGTGCGTCAAGCCAATTACATCCAGACACATCAAACCGACTAACCGGGTTATTCCCACAATATGCAAACATATTGGTGCCTAGAATCCCTTGGCCCGTGGAAACATATCCGTCCGCGTTCAAAAACCGTCCCACAACGGGGTCATAATATCTCGATTGGAGATAATACAGCCCGGTTTCGGTGTCGTAGTAGTACCCGCGGTAGCGGATGGGATTCTGGGCACCCAGCGTCGAGGCCATCGGCCCCGTGATCGAGATCGGCGCCCCCCATGCGTCATACAGGTAGCTTACCACCGCGTTTCCATCCTTGTCAAGGATCTCCATCACATCCCCGAGCCCGTTGTACACGTACGTGTAGGTGACCCCGTTCCGCTTGAACCCGATGAGCCCCGTCCCGTCGTACAGGTACAGGATCTTGTTGTTTCCCGTCTGTTCCGCCAGCAGGGCGGACCCATCCCATTCGTAGTCGGTCCGAGTGGTCCCCACCGTCTTGTGCAGCCGCAGCCCGTCCGAATTGTACCCGAACGACAGCGCCGTCCCGTCTTTCGTCGCCCCCGTCAGTTGGCGGCCATTCGACCATGTGAACGACAGGCCGTCGCGCCACGTCAGCGGGTTCTTCACCCAGTCGTACGCGATCGCCTGACCGTCGTAGCTCTTCAGCAGGTCCTTCCACACCTCGTCGTATCCGTATGAGACGGTTTTCTGCACCTCTCCAAGCGCCCCCGTCGTGTACCCATACTCCTTCTTCGTCACGATGTTCCCGCCGCCGTCGTACTCGTACACCACGCTCTTCCCGCTGTACATGTTGTCCTCACGGACCAGCTGGTTCAGCTCGTCGTACGTGTACGTCGCCTTCAGATTCCCGAAATCCCGATACTGCACGATGTTCCCGTACCGGTCCGGGATGTACGCGTAATCGATGACCTTGTTCGCCCCATACACGTTCATGTGATTCAGGAATGTCGTCGTCTGGTTGATCGAGCTCGTCATCACCGGCAGGTAGTCGTACGTCGTCCTCTGCACTCCCACCTTCTTTTCCGACACCCGCGTCAGCGCGTCGTACGTGTAATTCACCGTCACCCCGCCCACCGTCGACTTCGTCAGCAGGTTCCGGCGGTCTGTGTTCTCCTGTTCCGCCGTCAGCCCGAACGCCCCATACCGCCATTTCAGCAGGCTGTTGTTCTCATCGTACCGGTAGCTTCCCCTCGCTCCAGACGTGTTCCACCATTCGCTCATACGCCCCAGCGTGTCGTACCCGTACCGCGTCTCGCGGCCGTTTGCGTGGTCTTTTTCCCACGCCGTCTGCCCTTTGTTGTTGTATCCCCATTCGAACGCCGTCACCCCGTTATACGACTGGCGCGTCAGCCGGCTCAGCGCGTCATACCCGTAATCCACATACCAGTCGCCGTTTCCGTAGCTCATCCGGCTCAGCTTTCCGGCCCCGTTTTGCAGGTAGGTCGACGTGCTCAGCAGCACGTTCCTTCCCCCCTCCGGCTCCCCTACCCGCACCTGATGCGCCTGGCCGTACGGGTTGTATGAGAACCGGTATTCGAACCCGTTGTGCTGGATCGACGACAGCGCGTTCGTCCCGTCGTACGTATACCCCACCTGCGCCGTCCCCGTCCCGTTCTGCTGGCTCACGCCCGTCAACAGGTCGTTCTGCGCGTTGTAGGTGTAATTCACCGTCCGGCCGCCCGTGGCGTCTGTTTTGCTTTCCTTCCCGCTCGTCACCCTCGTCTGCACGCCGCGCGTTTCGTCGTATTCATACGACGTCACGTACCCGCGCGTGTCGGTCACGTCGGTCAGGTACCGCCCGTCCGCGCTGTATTCCGCACCGCTCACCAGCGACCCAGACGCCTTCTCCACCTTCTGCGGCAGCCAGTACTGCGCCGCGTTATCCTCATCCCCCTCCATCAACGTCACCCAGCCGTGTGCCTCGTCGTATGTGATATATTTCCCGCTCGACTCGTGCTTGATCCGGCAGTACGCGCCCTGGCTTGTTGTGTAATCCCCGAATTCCAGCAGGAACTCCCCAAAGCTCGGGGCGCTGTTCTTGATCACCCGCAGGAAGGTCCCCGGGCAATTGCTGTATATATACCCCTGATGCGCCACCGATTTGATCCGGTAGCCCTTCGAGAAGTACTGCATCTGGAACTGGTCGTTCGTCCAGACGCCGTTCATCTCTTTGTCCCGGTTTGTCATCATCAGCGTTGCCTCCGTCTGTTCCGGCAGGCCCGCTGCAAACAGAAACTGACCCGTTTTCCTGTTCCGGATCGTGATCGTCCCTATGCTCGTGAATTCCCGGGCGTTGACCCGCACCCCCGTCGCATTCCCGTATTCGTCGTAGTCGAAGCTGTATTCCACGCCGTTTGTCGTGACCGCCCACTCCATCCGGCCGGTGTCCACGGCGTAGTCGTAATACATGAAGTTCCCCGAGGGATCGGTCATCCGGGTCAACTGGTTTTTGTTGTCCGACGTGAATTCCTGGCTCCGTGCGTTGTCCACCGCGCTGATCAGGTTGCCGTTCTTGTCGTATGTGTAGCTCGGGAACGGCTCCTTGACCAGCTGCACGCTGTCGATATACGCGCCGTTGAGCTGGTTCTCGTATACCAGCTTTATCGTCACGCTCACCGGCCTCCGGCTGTTGCGGCTCCCGTCGTCCAGATTGAATCCGTACGTCAGGTACTGCCATCCGGTCGCCTCCAGCTCGAATTGCTGGGTCAGGGTTTTATCCCCGCCGCTGGTATAGTGTATGGTGATTTCTGCCCCAAAGGTGCCGCCGCGCTTGACCGCGGAGCCCTTCCCCCACATTCCCAATACGTAGGTGTCCCGTTTTTCGCCGCCCACCTGTACCGTCTGAGACAACTGCGAGCGCGACGTGCGCTGTCCGTTCAGGCGTACCATCCGGCCCGTGGCGGCGTCGCCGCTGGCGGCCCATGCCTGCTCATACGAGCCCTGGGCGTTCCAGCTGTCGAAGCCGTTTCCGCTCCCTTTTTCGAGATCCCCGTTTTCCAACAGGTTGTAGCCGTTGGCGGCGGTGCCTTCTTCGAGTTGGGCGCAGTCGAACCACACCTCTCCCGTGTTTTGTCCGTTATAGAAAAAGTACACGCAGCCGAAGGTGGTGCCCGCGTCCGCCGGCACGTCGATGGTCACGCTCAGGCGTTCCCAGCCGTCCACCGTGTTCATGCTCAGCGGTTCGGAATATACCACCGTTCCCGATCCGTCCGGGTTCGGGCACCACAGCCCGATGTGGACCGAATTGCCGTTGAGGCTCGGGGCATAGGCGTACACCGAGGCTGTATAGCTCTTCCCCGGTTCGAACATGGCGGCGTTTTCGTAACACCAATAGGCTTTGCTGCCCGCATTGCCGGTTTTGCTGATTTTCAGCGAGCTGGAGCCGCTGTATCCCCGGGTGGTATCCCGGGTGAACGTATCATGGCCCTGGGTCTCCCAGACCCAGCTGCCCCACGGAGACTGACCGTTTTCCATGCTGGTGTTCGGAAGGAGATTGATCACCGGCTTGTCACTCGCCACATCTTTCTGCAGGCGGTTGGGCATGCTGTCGCCGCTGTCGAGATAACTGCCCTTGCTGTAAGTATACCGGCCGCCCCCCATGTAGACACCGTTCAGATCCCGCGTCGCCGTTCCCACCGTCTGCCCGTAGTTGTTGAACTGGTAGGTGGTCAGCAGGTCGTCCGCATTGCCATATACGTCGTCCCCGCCGGCATTCCGGAACTCCGTCGTGCTGTAGTCTGGGTAGGAGATGCCGAGCGCCACGCCGTTTTGCGTGCCGGACGTGGTTTTCAGCACCTTTATTACCCGGCCGCGGCTGTCATAGGAATAGCGCATGACGACCCGGCCGCTCTCCACCTCGGAGAGGCGGTTCCCGCTGTCGTAGCGGTAATAAGAACTGGTTCCATCGGGGTAGGCGATGCGGGTCAATCGCCGGCTGGCATCGTAATAATAGGTCGTCCGCCGTCCAGCCGTGTCCTCGATATAGTCCAGGTATCCGCTGTTGTCGATATGCAGGGTCAGGGCCTGGCCGGCTCCGTCGGTGATCTTCTGTATGTATTTCATGCCGTTATAGGTGGCATAGGTGATCTCCCGGCGGTTCCCCTCCTTATCCTGCATCGCCGTCAGCTCGCCCGCCGTGTCGAACTCCATGAAAGAGCCGTCCGCCGCGTTCAGCCGCATGCCGCCGGATTGGGAATACATCCGCAGATTCAGGCCGTCCTCGTCCACATACTGCCCGTTTCGCTCGAAAAAGTAATGCTCGGTCCCGTCCGCGTCGGTGTAGATGTATTGATAAGTCTCCTGCAGCAGCTGATAAAGCGAATTCGGATCCGACGATTCCGGAATCGCCACCGCCGTCTGCTGTATATCCAGCTTCCAGCCGAGCCCCGTCTTGGGATAGGCGGGAACGCCGCTTCCCCCGGCGGCCACGGCCGCGCTGTCCTTTGAAAAATCCTCCCCCGCCTGCAAGGCGTTATAAACGTGGCTGACCGACGCGGGCAACCGGTTGCCCGGCGTAGCCGCGTCCTGATGGACAAAGACGAGACGGCCTGAGAAATCGTTGACGATCCCCGTACCCGCGCGGCCGACCGCCTGCTCATGGGATGTCCAATAGGATTCGGTTCCCTTGGTATCGCGGTACGCGTACAGGAAGGTGGGGGCGATCTCCACTCCGCCGACAGGACCGTTGTCACTGTCGTAAAACCGGGCGAAACAGGACTGGGACAGGGCCGGCAGATTGGCCCCGCTGAGCAGGATGCCGTAATTGGGTTCCCCCTCCATCCATTGCTGCGCGGCCTTGGTGATATCGAACTTGACCCAGGGGTTGGACGGGGCCGAGGCGTCGCTGATCATCTGGTAATCGAGGGCCGTGCCGCTCCAGCCGGGAATCGACGAATGGGTCAGCACCCCGTTTTCCTGGATATTACCGGTGTTCCAGTCACCGGTGATGCGATGGGCGTTGATCTGGACGCCTCCGGAACAGGTCGGAGAGCCGTCGGCTCTCTGGCAGAGCACCAGGGAAGCCTCAATGATCCGGCTGGTATCGTTCAGCAGGGACGGCATCGGCTGATACACCAGGCCGACGACCTCCGATCCCTGCCGGTTCCCGACCTTGATCGTTTTCTTTTCCGCCGTGGTATTCAGGGTCCCCATGCTGGAGTTGTAAACCCCCGTCGTATCCTTGATGGTGCTCCAATTGTTAGGTGCCGACATGGTGGGATCCACCGTCACGGGATAGAGCCGCTCCGCCGCCGCCAGCCATTCCCGGTCGGGTGTGATGGTGTAGCGGTATCCTCCCGGCGCCTCTTCCAGCGAAACCGCAATATCGGAGCTTTCTTCCCCCGCCGCGTCCCACATATAGGGCGCTTCGATCACGAGCACGGCCTCCCCCGCCGCGTCTGCCAGCGTCACCGAACGATCGCTGTTCAGGACGGCGGTCAGGGTCGCGCATTCCAGCAGAAAGGTATAGGAGGCCGTCCCCGGCAGCGCGTCCAATACCAGGCTCTCTTTCAGGCTCTTGCCGGTCACATCGTAGAGCAGATCCGTCCCCGGCATCAGGTCCGCGTACGTGATCCCCGCCGACGCCATGCGCAGAGTGGTGACCTCCCGCTCGATTTCTTCTGCCAGGTTCCGCACCGTCTCCTCTTCCTCCGGCGTCAGCGTTTCCGCACGGGCCTGCAGGGCGGTTTCCTCCTCCGCGCGCATGTCCGGCGTTTCCAAGACGTTCGCGGAAGAAGCCGCAGCCGTTTCCTCCATCGGCACGGAAAGGGCTTGTTCTTCCTCCGCCTTCAGCCCGGCCGCCTCCCGGAACGAGTCCTGGAGCGCCCGGATACGGGCCGCCCCACCCGTGTCCGGCTGACGCAGGATCCCCTCGCGGGCATCCGCGACGCCGCTGCGTGTGCGGATGCCAAAATCCATATGGAAGCGCAGGGTATGCCCCTGGTACGCCAGTTCGACCGGGCGCCCCGCTGCCATTCCGGACGGCAGTGCCACGCGGAAATCGTTCGCCCTGTTTTCAACATAAGCCACGCCGTTCCGGGGCTCTGCGGATACCAGCGTGTTGTCGATATCCCGCCATTCCCCATTCTCCTCGTAGTGGATCGGCTCGCTGTAAACAGCCGCCACTGTTGTTCCGTCGGAGCGGCGGAAGTGCTTGACAGCCTCCTCCCGCTCTCCCGCCGCCTCGCCGATCAAATAGGAGAGGCGGGATCCGCCCTCTGTCTCGAAAATCTCGTTTTCCCCTGCGGACACCGATAGGGCCGCCTCTTCCATCGCCGCCTCCGCCAGGGATATCACAGGCCCTGCCTCCAGTAAAAGAGCCACGCTGCACAACAGTGCAAGTGCCCGAACCATCTTTTTAACCACTTTTTTCATACCGTTCCCTCCAGCTTATGAATGGATATTTTTTCACACTCCCAAATGTACAATATCGTAGATCCCTGTTTCATATCATGTACATATTTTATAAATTAGTTGGTTTAATTTATATATATTTATTATAATATAAAATATAATTAATGATATTTGTTTATATCTATATATTTTGTTGTATATAATGTGAATATTTTTCGCAAAAATAAAGCCTGTGCCACTGAATCAGCACAGGCTTTTAATCGTACATTCACTTGTTCTTCGGTCACAGCCAGGGATGTTCCCCTTCGTGCCGCTTCGGACGTCCCATCAGAAGACGGATAGCGTCCTCCGGGGGCTGTCCTTCATAACAGACCCGGTAGCACTGCTCGGTAATCGGCATGCTCACTCCTTCACGGCGGGCCAGCTTCCAGGCGGCACCGGCGGCGAGATACCCCTCCACCGTCCCCACCTGACGGACGGCTTCGGCGGGGCTTATCCCCTGGCCGATCAGGATCCCCGCCCGGCGGTTGCGGGAGTGCATGCTCCCGCAGGTCACGATCAGGTCGCCCATCCCCGACAGCCCGGCAAAAGTCTCCGCCTTCGCCCCCATCGCGGCGCCGAGCCTCGCCATTTCGGCGAGACCCCTCGTCATCAGGGCCGCTTTGGTATTGTCCCCCATATCCAAGCCGTCGCAGATGCCCGCGGCGAGAGCAATAACGTTTTTGAGCGCACCGCCCAATTCCACACCGGCGACATCCCGGCTCAAATAAATCCGGAAAGTGGGATTCATCAGCAAGTCCTGTACCCGCTCCGCCGCCTCCAGGTCTGTGGACGCGCTGACCACCGAGGTGGGCACGCCCCGGCCCACCTCTTCCGCGTGGGAGGGGCCCGACAGGACTGCCACGCGGATGCCCGGCAGCTTGTCCGTCAGAATATCGCTGAACCGCCGGAGCGTGGCTTCCTCCAGCCCCTTGCCGGCATTGGCCACCACCGTATCCGGGCGCAGATGAGGCCGAAGTTTTTCGGCTGTCTGACCCACGGCGAAGGAGGGAACGCTCAGTAGCACCAAATCGGCGTCGGCCGCACAGGCGAGATCCGAGGTCAGCCGCACGTCACGCGGGATCGGGATGCCCGGCAGCAGTTTTTTGTGTTCCCCGTGCCGCCGGATCCCCTCGATTTCCTCTTCAAAAGGGGACCACAAGGCAACATCCTGCCCAAACCGGGACGCCATCACCGCCAGAGCCGTACCCCACCCGCCCGCGCCACACACCGCGATATGCGCCATTCCCTTCCCTCCTTTTCACAATGGCGTCATAACGGCACCCTGCCATGCCCCCCAAAATCCCCACGGCCACACCTCCCTACCATAGGGAGAGGTTGAGGCAATACCCTTTGAGTTGATGTTCATAAAAAGACGGTCGGCAAAACCACCTGGGGGTTCGGGGGAATCCCCCGACGGTGCTTTGCGTCCTTTCTCCGCACGGAGAAAGATGGTGGGCCGCGCATGGGACAACCCGATCGGCTTAGCAGCGTATTGTATGCACGGACATACCGAAAAGGGCTTCGCTATACCCGCTCATGCCGCCATAAAGCACGTGCCGTGCTTTTCCCCTTTTTGGGCCGGGCCGGCGTTCCCTTTCGGGAAGCCGGCAGGAGTGCCGGCATCCGAACCGACGATGAAACGCACGGGGCCGGCCATGAACCCGTCGGTTTGAAGCTCGAGGACCGGCTTTACATGGTTTCGGGGGCGTCGATCTTCAGCAGATGCAGCGCATTGCCGAGGACAGTCCGAGCGGCGGCACACAGGGCCAGCCGCGCCTGAAGCAGCGGCTCGGCCTCCCCTTTGACCCGGCAGGCGTTGTAAAACTTGTGGAACAGGCCTGCCAAATCAAGCGCATACCGGGTGATCCGGGAAGGATCGAACTCCCGGGCCGCCGCCGCGATCTCCTCCGGAAAAGCGGCGAGAAAGCGGATGAGCTCCCGTTCCTCCGGCGCCGAGAGCGCCGCCAGCTCGTCCGCCGTGCAGGCACGGGGACGGATCCCTTCCCCTTCCAGATTCCGGAAAATGGAGCAAATGCGCGCGTGGGCGTACTGGACATAGTACACGGGATTGGAGGCGGACTGTTCCACGGCCAGATCCAGATCGAAATCGAGCTGGGAGTTGGCCTCCCGCAGGTTGAAATAGAACCGCGCCGCGTCAATGGGAATCTCTTCGAGGAGCGTGACCAGGGTGATGGCCTTGCCCGAGCGCTTGGAGGCCTTGACCACCTCGCCGTCCCGGATGAGCCGCACCATCTGCATGAGCACTACCTGCAGGCGGGCCGGATCCACACCGAGGGCCTGCAGGGCCGCCTTCAGGCGGGGCACATAGCCGTGGTGGTCCGCCCCGAGCACGTCAAGGGCCAGATCGAACCCCCGGGTGACCAGTTTATTGTAATGGTAGGCGATATCGGGCACCACATAAGTCAATAGACCGTTGGAACGCACCAGGACGAAATCCTTGTCCGCCCCGAATTCCGTCGCTTTGAACCAGACGGCGCCGTCCTGCTCATAGGTAAACCCTTTTTCCGTCAGGAGCCGGACCACATTCCTCGCCTCGCCGTTTTCATGCAGGGAGGACTCCCGGAACCAGCGGTCGTACCGGATGCGGTAGGTGGCCAGATCCCGCTCCAGTCCCGCGATGTTCAGAGGCAGGGCGTACGCCACCAGGGCTTTCCGCCGCTCGTCGGAAGGAACGTCCACATACCGGT
>ERZ856578.7071-NODE-7071-length-12126-cov-11.222342_pt1 | contig 12126 bp, 10 predicted proteins | sample MGYA00514384_ERZ856578 | MGnify/ENA primary metagenome ERZ856578 (study PRJEB29103, sample SAMN06111958) | human gut metagenome | biome: human gut; feature: ankylosing spondylitis patient; material: healthy_person | host: Homo sapiens | place: China:Hangzhou...
CGCATTTGAAATCCTAAGTTTTCAGAACTTTATAAAAGTTTAAGCTGAAAACTTGTTCAGCGGGGCGAAAAGACTTTTTCGGCACGCTGAAACAGGGCGCCAGAGGCACCCTGTTTGTATTTTATTCTTCCTCGTCGGTGACGATCAGACCGTAGCCGCCATTCTTGCGGTGGTAAACAATGGAGATACTATCATCATCGCTGTTGCGGAACACATAGAAATCGTGATCCAGCAGGTTCATCTGCAAAATAGCCTCCTCTGGGCTCATGGGCTTCACGGAAAAGCGCTTGGTCCTGACGATGTGGAACTCCGATTCCTCCGCCACGGAGAAGTCATCCATGGGAACAGCGGGGAAGGCATCGGACCGCAGGCGCTTGGCCAGCCGGGTCTTGTTTTTCAGAATCTGCCGCTCAATATAGCTGACGGCGGCGTCAATGGCACCGCGCATATCCCCATCCGGTTCTGTGGTCTGCGCCCGGAGGAGAGTGGAACCATCCCGGATAGTGATCTCCACGGTGCACAGCTTGTCTTTTTCCACAGTAAATGTCACGAAGGCGGACGCATCGTCCCGGTGGAAATACTTTTCCAGCTTTTCCACGCGCTTTTCAGCGTAATCCTTAATGGAGTCATTCAGGGGAACTTTCTTGCATGCGTAAGTATACTTCATAATGCTCGCTCCTTTCGTGGAAGAGGGATGGGGCCCTCTCTATGGTCAAATCATATCACATTCCTCTGCATTTTACCAGATGCAAATGTATAAAATTCACAAAAAATTTTAAAGCGCCGAAAGGGGACAGCATTCGACAAAAGCTCCCATTTACAATAGAGCCAGTTCGTGCTACCATAATCGAGGAAGCTTTCCAATATCCCACCCGTTTGGGCCGCCCCTTGGGGCGGCTCTTTTTTATGCACTGCCAGCGAACTGGCCTGTATCCCGAATAGCGGCGTCCAACGAAAAAGCGGGTCACGGAAAGTACTCCGTGACCCGTTGGATTTTAGCGAGTAGAGAAATTATTGCACAGAGCCCGTTTCGGAACGTTGGCAGTCAGGGCAAACGCCCTCTACCACCATGTGATGACACAGGACGCGGTAGCCGGTTTCCTGCTCCAGCGTTTCGTCATAGGCGCAGTCATAGGTGTAGGGAACATCCACCACACTGTCACAGACCAGACAGTGCATATGATAGTGAGGATCGGTCCGGAGGTCAAAGCGGTCGCTGCTGGACATGACTACCCGATAGATCTCCCGGTTGTCGCACAGCAGGTTCAGGTTTCGATAGACGGTCCCGCGGCTGACATGGGCATCCTGCTCCCGGACGCTCTGGTAGATCTGCTCCGCAGTGGGATGGTCCCGGCGGCCTCGGACCACGTCCAAAACCAGCTGCCGCTGACGGGTGTTGCGCTGCTGCTTCATGCTCACGCACCTTTCTTTGTAGTAATGATTCCTAATTATAGCAAAGGAATGGAGATCATGCAAGAGAAAGGAGGCGGAGCAGCGCAAAAAAACCGGGGCCGCGCAAAGCGGCCCCGGTTGGGGATACAGAATGTAGCTTAGACCTTCTCCACCACGACAGCGGTACCCATACCGCCGCCGATGCAGAGGGTGGCCAGACCCTTCTTAGCGTCCTCGCGCTTCATCATCTCGTGGATCAGGGTGACGATGATACGGGCGCCGGAAGCACCGACGGGATGGCCCAGAGCGATGGCGCCGCCGTTGACGTTGACCTTGCTCATGTCGAAGTGCAGCTCGCGGGCCACAGCGATGGACTGAGCAGCGAAAGCCTCGTTAGCCTCGACCAGATCGATGTCCTCGATGGACACGCCAGCCTTAGCCATAGCAGCGCGGGAAGCCACAACGGGGCCAACGCCCATGATCTTGGGATCAACACCGCCCTGGCCCCAGCCGATCAGCTTGACCATGGGCTTCAGGCCGTACTTCTCAACAGCCTCGCCGGAGGCCAGCACGATAGCGGCAGCACCGTCATTGATACCGGAGGCGTTGGCGGCGGTCACGCGGGGCGTGCCCTTATCCTCGGCGTCCTGAATGCCGGTGGGCTCAAAGGTGTTCACAACCACGGGATTGGGGGACTCGGGGCCCACGGGGAAAGCGCCGCGCAGCTTGGCGATGCTGTCAGCGGTGACACCCTCCTTGGGATACTCATCACGCTTGAACTCCACGATCTCCTTCTTGACCTTCACGGGGACGGGAACGATCTCGTCATCGAAACGGCCGGAGTCGCGGGCAGCGCAGGCCTTCTGCTGAGAAGCTGCGGCGAACTCGTCCTGCTCGCGGCGAGTGATGCCCCAGATATCATTGATGTTCTCAGCAGTGGTACCCATGTGATAGTTGTTGAAAGCGTCCCACAGGCCGTCCTTGATCATCTCGTCGACAACCTTCTTGTCGCTCATACGGGCGCCCCAGCGCTCGTCGGGCAGGGTGTAAGGAGCAGCGCTCATGTTCTCGGTGCCGCCGCAGACCACGATGTCGGAGTCACCGGCCAGGATGGAACGGGCGCCCTCAATGACAGACTTCATGCCGGAGCCGCAGACCATGCCCACGGTGTAAGCGGGAACGGAATAGGGGATGCCAGCCTTCACAGAGACCTGACGGGCGGGGTTCTGGCCCTGGCCGGCAGTGAGGATGCAGCCGAACATCAGCTCGTCCACGTTCTCGGGAGCGACGTTAGCGCGCTTCAGAGCTTCCTTGACAACGATAGCGCCCATGTCCACGGCGGGGGTGTTCTTCAGAGAGCCACCAAAGGAGCCGATAGCGGTACGGCAGCAATTTACGACATAAAGTTCTTTCATGTTGATCCTCCGTTTTGTGTTTTTTTAGACGGAAAAGTCCGTCAGGATTATAGTAACAGGGGCAGAGATGCTTGTTAATTTTTTGGCAAACGCACTCGTTTTCCACCTCTGCAAATGAAATTATAGGCGCTTTTAAGGCCCCCGTCAACGATAATCTTGTATTTCACGAATTTTTGTTAAATCTTTGACAAAACTGTTGTGACTTTCGTCTAAATTGACGAAAATTTAACAATGTAAAAAAATGACATCAGCCGGAGGCCTGCTTCAGCGCAGTCCAGAAGGCGGCGGGACGCAGGGTTTCATAGGCGGAAGTGACCCGGATCTCGCTGGCATCAGCGGCACCTTGCAGCAGGCTGTCGAAGTAGGCTTCCCGCAGAGCGTCCCGGTCCGCAGGCAGACGCCGGAGGATGACGAAACCGTTTTCGGTCTCGATAATGCCGGAAAACTGTCCCGGTTCCAGAGCGGCCGCCGCATCCTGAAGGGAGGGCGTCCAATCCGCTTCTTCCAATAATGCGCCTCCGGTCTCTGCCAGCAGCGCGTCAAAGGCGGCTGACGGATCCGTAGCGGTATTCAGATGTGCGAACAGCTCCGCTGCCTTTTGCCGGGCGGCTTCTCGGTCAGACTCGAAGGGAATCAGGAGCCGTTCTGCCGTCAGCGGGGCAGTTTGCTGTTCAAACAGAGCCAGCTCGTTTTCCGCGGGAGCCAAGGCACTGCCGGGGGTCTCGTAGAGGGCGTATAATTTGGCATATTGCACACCGGTCTCCGTCAGATGCCGCCCCTGCTCCAGCGTCAGATAGGCGTAGTGCCGTTCCGGAAGTGCGTTCCGCTCAGCGTCCGTCAGCGTGCAGCCGTATGCCGCCGCCCAGGTCCCCACGGCAGCATACAGGGCTGTGTCCGCCAGCGCATCGGCCTTTACCAGATCCTCCGGTGTGCCACCCTCAGAGAGCGGAGCGGTCCAGTCCACTGGTTCTCCGGCGGCTTCGCAGCGTTCCTCCATCTGGCGGCAGTCCAGTGCCAGCCAATAGAGGTATTCCCACGCAGGGATGTTCTGTCCGTCGATCACCAACAGGGGTTCCGATTCGTTTAAGTCCGCAGCCTGTCCTAAAAGGAGAGCGGCGGGTCTCGGTTCTCTGCCGCAGGCGGTGAGCAGCAAGGCCAGCGGCAGGACCAAGGCAAAAAAACATTTCTTCATAGCGACGCCTCCTGTGTTTGTCCGTTTCCATATCTATGCGGCGGCGTACGGTGCTATGCGAAAAAACCGCCGCGCCCCGGAGGGCACGGCGGTCCGATCAGGACAGCGCGGCTGCAAGCACCAGCAATAGGCCGGTCAGCAGCAGGAAAAGCAGCATCAGCTTCCACACGAATTTCAGCCACTTTTCGTAAGGGATGCGGCCCAGCGCCAGCGCGCCCATCACCACGGCGGCGGTAGGCGTCACCAGATTCACAAGACCGCAGGCGGACTGGAAGGCCGTCACCACCACGTCGCCGCCCACCCCGGCGAACTGTCCCAGCGGAGCCACCACCGGCACGGACAGTGTGGCCAGACCGGAGGAGGACGGAATCAGCACGGACAACGGCAGGTAGATCAAAAAGACCAGCAGCACGAAGGAGGTGGAGCCAAGGCCGGAGAGGGCCGTCTCTCCCCAGTGAAGAATGGTGTCGGTGATATGGCCGTCATTCATCAGTACGGTGATGCCCCGGCTGATGCCGATGATGAAGGCTACGCCCAAAAGATCCGTGCAGCCGGAGACGAAGGTCTCCGCCAGTTCCACCTCACTGAGCCGGTCCATCAGCCCCACCACGATGCCCGCCACTAAAAACAGAGCGGACAGCTCCGGGAACCACCAGCCCAAGACCGGCAGGGGCAGGCCCATTTCATCAAAGGGAATAACGCCGTAGATCATGGTGAGGAAGGTGGCGGCAAAAATTAGGAGAATGGCGGCGTGACGCCGGGTGAGGGGCTGGACGCGGCCCACATCTGCGTGAAGCCTGCCTGCGCCGATGCCCACTACGGAGCGGCTTGGGTCCCGCTTTATCCGGGCGGCGTAGGCGGAGACATACCAGATAGCGGCCCCCTCAAAGATCACGAACTGAATGAGCCGCCAGAGAAGGCCCTCTCCCAGAGAGACTCCGGCGAAGCCTGCGGCGATGCCGGTGGCGAAGGGGTTCACCGTGGAGGCGATGACACCGGCCCCGGCCCCCAGCAGAATCACCGCTACGCCTACCACAGCGTCATAGCCCGCCGCCAGAAAAATAGGCAGCAGCAGAGGGAAGAAGGCCATGGTCTCCTCCCACATGCCGTAGGTGGTGCCGCCCAGACCGAAAAACAGCATTAAAATAGTAATGAGCAGGTTTTCCCGGCCTTGCAGCCGGGAAATCACGTTGCTGACTCCGGCGTCGATGGCCCCGGTCTTCATCACAACGCCCAGAAAACCGCCCACCATCAGGATGAACACGCAGACATCCACTGCGTCATAAAAGCCTCGGAAGGCGGCCTTCAGTGCCGCACCGATGCCCTGCGGCGCGGGGGCGACGGCGTGATAGCTGCCGGAGATGGGGATACCATCGGCGTAGTCATAACTGCCCGCCGGGATGAGCCATGTGGACAGTGCCACCAGAAGAATCAGGCAGAACAGGATCGTATACGCGGTGGGCATCCGGAATTTGCGTTGCTCCATGGGAACACTTCCTCCTTGCGGACTGACTTATGCGCCGATGGTAGCCACCATCACGGCCTTGATGGAGTGCATCCGGTTTTCCGCCTCGTCGAAAACCACGCTGTGACGGGAGCGGAACACCTCGTCGGTGACCTCCCGGATGTCCACGCCCTTGGCCTGCCATTCCTTTGCCATTTTCGTTTCAAAATCGTGGAAGGAGGGGAGACAGTGGAGATACAGCACATCGGGATTCTCCGTGGCCTTCAGGGTGTCCATCGTCACCCGGAAGGGGGACAGCAGCCCTACCCGCTCCGGGATCTGGGCTTCCTCTCCCATGGAAGCCCACACATCACCATAGATCACGTCAGCGCCCTTTAAGTCCTCCGCGTGGTCGGTGATCTCGATAAGACCGCCGTTTTTCCGGGCCTCGGCAAAGGTGGACTGCACCACCTTCTGATCCATCTGCTTGGCCAATTCCTCCGGCCCCATGGCCACAAAGTGCATCCCCAGCTTGGCCGCGCCCATCATCCAGGCGTAGCACATATTATTCCGCACATCGCCGGGGAACACCACCTTGATCTTATTCAAGGGTTTTTTGCAGTGTTCCTCAATGGTCATCAGATCCGCTAAGATCTGGGTGGGGTGGTCGGCGTCCGTCAGGCCGTTCCACACCGGCACACCGGACCACTTGGCAAGATCCTCCACCACGGACTGTTCGTAGCCCCGGTACTCGATGCCGTCAAAGAACCGGCCCAGCACCTTGGCGCTGTCCTCCAGAGATTCCTTTTTGCCCATCTGGGAAGAACCGGCGTCCAGATAGGTGACATGGGCGCCCTCCTGGGTGGCCGCTACCTCAAAGGAACAGCGGGTGCGGGTGGAGGTCTTTTCAAACAGCAGGACGATGTGCTTGCCCTGCATGGTGGGGGCACAGACGCCTGCCCGCCGCTTGGCCTTCAGGTCGTGGCCCAGATCCAGCAGATAGCGAAGCTCCTCCGGGGTAAAATCGGCCAGCGAGAGAAAACTGCGGCCCTTTAAATTGACTGCCATGATAATTGCTCCTTTTATTTGAAAATCAAATTTATGATTTGCCGTAAGAACGCTGGCTTTGCCAGCCGGAATGCACCCCATTTTCTTTTTGAGACATCAAAAAGAAAATGCGCCGTGCACGGTGGAAAAGAAAAAATGTCAGGGATGAGTTGACACATTTGTGTCAACTCACCCATACGAAGGAGCGGCCGGTACGAACTGCCGACAAAAATCAGAAGTCTTCTGCCGGCTGCGCTGAAAGTACCCAAATGACCTGAGTGCGTCCCCGCATTTGCGGGCATGGCATTCGTTGGGTCGCAAAGAGGACACCCTCTGCTCCTCTCCCTGCTGCCGCTCCCCTTATCCTTAGAGGGGTTTCCAAAGGGGAGGGCCGCAGCCCGCCCCTTTGTGTCGTTTCAAGGGGGTGCGGGGGGAAATCGAAATCTCCCCGCGTTTCTCTTTAGGGGGCCGGGGGGCATTCTCTTTTCAAAAGAGAATATCCCCCTGGCTTCTCCGTACCGAACCGGTACAGTTCCGCCGGGAACCCCGGTAATCTTTTCGGCAAGACGAAAAGAAAATGGGGATTCAATCCGGTGCGGCATCGCCGCACATCTTCGCACCAATCTGGTGCGTTTGATATCTCAAAAGAAAAGTAGTGCATTCTGCGGTGGGAACCGCCCCCCCTGCGGGAGCAAGAACCCGCTAAGGGTCATCCCGGATCAGCGGCATACTCATGCACCGGGGGCCGCCCCGGCCCCGGCTCAGCTCGGCGCTGGGGATGGCGTGGATGCGGATGCCCGCCTCCTCCAAGGAGCGGTTGGTGACATGATTCCGGGTGTAGACCACCACCTCGCCGGGGGCAATGGCGAGGGTGTTGCTGCCGTCGCTCCACTGCTCCCGGGCTGCGTCGATGACGCTGCCCTGCCCGCAGGGAATCAGCGTCACTTGACTAAGCCCCAGGTGCTCCTTGAGAATATCCTCTAGCCGCCCGGTCTCCTGACGGATCTGCATCTGCTGGTTTTCGCCCAGCTCCATGACGAACACGGTGATGTCGCTGAGAATGTTGGGGTGGACGGTGAACTTGTCCCGGTCCACCATGGTGAACACGGTATCCAGATGCATGAAGGAGCGGCTCTTGGGAATGTTGAAAGCCAGAACTTTTTGGAAAGTCTTGCTTTGTGAGAGCACCGTCTGGGCCAGTTGGTCGATGGAATCCCCCTCTGTCCGCTGGGAGATGCCCACAGCCAACACCTGAGGGGACAGCACCAGAATATCGCCGCCCTCCAAAGAGGAAGATGCACTGCGGTCATACCAGCGAGGTGCGTTCTGGTACCAGGGGTTATGCTCAAAGATGAACCGGCCGAATAGGGTCTCCCGGTTTCGGGTGACGGTGTGCATTTTGTGAATGGATACGCCGGTGCCGATGGTGGCGAAGGGGTCGCGGGTGAAGTAGAGGTTGGGCATGGGATCTACGGCGAAAGGATAGCCCTCCTCAAGACCGGACAGGTGGTCACTGAGACGGCCTCCCTGCTTTCGCAGGTCACTGCGGCGGATGCCCGCCATCATGGCGGACACCATGGCACGGTCATCCAGTTCGGAGAGATATTCTGCTACGGCCTTCCCTGCGGCCTCATCCGGCAGATCGGCCTCCTTTAAGAATTGTGTTACCAGTTCCTGCCGTACCTCCGGTGAAGTCAGAGAGTTGACCACCAGATCGATCAGGTAGACCACCTCCACCCCGGCGTCCCGGAGGCATTGGGCGAAGGCGTCATGCTCGGCTTGGGCCTCCTTCAGATAGGGAATATCGTCAAATAACAGCCGTTCCAGATATTCCGGCATGAGGTTTTCCAGCTCCTGACCGGGCCGGTGCAGCAGAACCTTCCGCAGCCGCCCGATCTCGGAGGTATTATGGATGCCTGTTTCCATAGGCTCACTCCTTTTTCCAGTTGGTAGTGTTAGGATTTCAGGTTTTTGCGATTTTATCCGCAAAAAGATTGCGGCCCGGCAAAAAACGGGGTATGATAGCGAAAAAGGATGTGATAGATGTGAGACGCTGCGTGATCATCGGCGGTGCGGAGATCCGGACCTATGACCGGGTGCGGCAATATTTCCGGCCTGACGATTTTTTCATTTATTGTGACTGCGGCCTGCGACATCAGAAGGCGCTGGGAGCGGAGCCGGATCTGATCGTGGGGGACTTCGATTCCCATGAAAAGCCGGAGACTGACCGGGAGACCATCGTTCTGCCGGTGAAGAAGGATGATACGGACACGGTGTTTGCGGCCAAGGAAGCCATGCGCCGGGGATTTGATGAATTTTTACTGGTAGGCGTTTCCGGCGGACGGCTGGATCATACGCTGGTGAATATCTACCTGCTGGTGATGCTGCGGGAACAGGGAAAACAGGCCCTGCTGGTGGATGACTATTCGGAGATGGAGCTGGTGGGGGCGGAGCCGGTGGAGATTCCGGAGCGGTTTCCCTTCTACTCTCTGGTGAATATCACCGGCACCGCCCGGGGCATCACGGAGACCGGCTGCAAGTTCCCACTGGACAACGGGGAAATTCATTGCGGCTACCAGTACGGCACCAGCAACGAGGTGCTGCCGGGGCAGATCGCTGTGGTCTCCGTGAAGGAGGGACTGCTGCTGCTCATCAAGGATTTCCCGGAGGTGTAGCGCGGCTGATCGTATTCACACCATATGTAAGAAAACAGGCTGAAAGCGTCGCTTTCAGCCTGTTTTGCTTGCCGCTCCCGATGCGGCATAGTTCTTAATTCATGTTTGCTTTACCACTGGAGACCAAGGGGCCAGCTCCAACCGGATAAACCAGCCCTGACCGTGATTACAGACGGGGCACTGCTTCGGGGCCTCCAGACTGTTTTGGGTGTGGCCGCAGTTCAGACACATCCAGCCGGTCTCTATCTGCGAGACGAACAGAGCCCCACTTTCCAGCTGGTCTGCCAGCAGGCCGAAACGCTCGCCATGGAGTTGTTCAATGGCGGCAATCTGCCGGAAGGAGGCGGCGGCCTCCGGGAAGCCCTCCTGGGTCGCGATGGCGGCGAAGGAGGGGTATACGGAACCATGCTCCTCGTGCTCATTGTGCTGGGCGGCGCGCAGCAGCTCCAGGATCCGGTTGGTGCCCTCAATGGGGTAAGCGCCGTAGATAGGCAGATTTTGACCGTTCAGGGCTTGCAGATGGTCCCAGAAAACCTTGGCGTGGGCCTGTTCCTGCTTGGCTGTGGCTTGGAAGATAAAGGCCATCGCCTGTAATTCCTGCTTTTGGCAGAGGTTGGCGGCAAAGTCATAGCGGTTCCGGGCCTGACTTTCTCCGGCAAAGGCGCGGAGAAGATTTTTGGCGGTCTCACTGTCCTGAAAGGGGATGGACATGGCGGTTCCTCCTTTATAAAAACGGATGTCCGCAGTATGTCCCAAAACGGAGCGAAGAATACAAATATATAAAAAAAGACCTGCCATTTGGCAGGACGGGTCTTTCTTCGATCATATTTCCTTTAATTGGTCTATCTTTAGAGACGGTTTATTCCGCGTGAGAGCAGATCATACCGCCAGCCACAGCCAGCATAGAGACCGTAAACAGGATTGCCATGGTGTGTACCTCCTTCTTTCTGATTTCGACGCTACTATACGCCAGGTAATCGTTTTTGTCAACAAATTTTTTAAAGCTTTTATAGTCAAATTGCACAAATGCTTCGTCAACACAAATAAAAACAGGAGATGCGTTTTAGACACATCTCCTGTTCGGCTTTACCCCTTCAGAATGTCGGTATTCCGGTACTGAATGGCCTCTGACAAATGCTCCACGCCGATATGCTCCGCACCGTCCAGATCCGCAATGGTCCGGGCCACCCGCAGTACCCGGTCATGGCTCCGTGCGGTGAGACCCATCCGCTCAAAGGCGGACTTCATCAGCGCATCGCACCGGGAATCCAGCTCGCAGAACCGGCCCACCATAGGGGGCGTCATCTGGGCGTTGCAGGGGATACCGGTGCCCTCAAACCGCCTGGACTGGATGGCCCGGGCGGCGTCCACCCGTTCCTTGACCTGAGCGGAGGATTCCGGCTTGGACTTTCGCCGCATGGCCTCGTATTCCACAGAGGGGACATTTACATGGAGGTCGATCCGGTCCAGCAGAGGACCGGAGATCTTCTGAACATACTTCTCCACCTCTTTGTCCGAGCAGGTGCACTTCCCGGAGGGGTGGCCCCGCCAGCCGCACTTGCAGGGATTCATGGCGCACACCAGCTGGAATTGGGCGGGGAGCCGCAGGGTGCCGCCTGCCCGTGCCACGGTGACGATGCCGTCCTCCAAGGGTTGACGGAGAGCCTCCAGCACGTCCCGGTGAAATTCCGGCAGCTCGTCCAAAAACAGCACACCGTTGTGGGCCAGAGAGATCTCGCCGGGCCGCATCAACGGCCCGCCGCCGGCCAGCGCGGCGGCGGAGGTGGTGTGGTGAGGAGAGCGGAAGGGCCGCTGGGTCAGCAGAGGGTGGCGGGGGTCCGTCAGTCCCGCCACGGACCAGATGCCGGAGGTCTCCAGCGCTTCGGGACGGCTCAGCTCCGGCAGGATAGAGGGCAGCCGCTTGGCCAGCATGGATTTGCCCGCTCCGGGGGAGCCAATCAGCAAAAGATTATGTCCACCTGCCGCGGCGATCTCCAGTGCCCGCTTTACATGCTCCTGTCCCATCACGTCCTGCAAGTCCGGCAGGCCGTTTTCCTCCGGCTCCGGTACCCAGACCGGGGCGGGGGAGAGAGGGGTCTCGTTTTTCAGATGGGCCACCAGTGCGCCCACGTCCGGAACGCCGTAGACGGTCAAGCCCTCCGCCAGCGTTGCTTCGGCAGCGTTGTCCGCCGGGACGTACAGCGTCCGGATACCTGCTTCACGGGCGGCCAGCGCCATGGGCAATACGCCGCTGACACCCCGCAGAGCACCGGTGAGACTTAGTTCACCGATAAAGGCGGCGTCCTTGGGCGGGGTAGGCAGATCTCCGTCCGCCGCCAGCAGCCCTACGAAAATAGGCAGATCGTAGACCGTGCCCGCTTTTTTCGTGCCGGCGGGGGCCAGATTGACGGTGATGCGGCTGACGGGAAATTTTGCTCCGCAGTTTTTCACCGCCGCCCGGACCCGCTCCCGGGCCTCCCGGACGGCGGCGTCTGGAAGTCCCACGATGTCGAAGGCGGGCAGACCGCCGGAGAGAAAACACTCGGCTGTGACCTCATAGCCGGCAATACCGTTGAGGCCCAGAGAACGCACAGTGGTGACCATAGCGGCGCCTCCTGAAAAAAGTTAAAATTTTGTTTACATTTTTCTGATTAAAGAAATTGTACCACACTACGTGATTTTTGGGAACCCAAAGTGCGGCAAAGTTAAAAAATAAACATATTTTTCCAAAAAAGAACAAGAAAACCGATTAAGTTTCAAAATCTGAGCTTTTCTGTTTACAAATTGTAGAGGAAGTGCTACAATTACGGCGAATGGCGTTTGAGAAGAGAGAGCCCAAATGCCAAAAACCGGTGAGAGCCGTTCTGCAGACGGTATCCACCGACAGGAGGTAAGAGTTTATGGTAAGAAAATTCAAGTCCATGGACGGTAACAACGCGGCTGCGTATGTCAGCTACGCCT
>ERZ856578.7073-NODE-7073-length-12124-cov-4.189425_pt1 | contig 12124 bp, 8 predicted proteins | sample MGYA00514384_ERZ856578 | MGnify/ENA primary metagenome ERZ856578 (study PRJEB29103, sample SAMN06111958) | human gut metagenome | biome: human gut; feature: ankylosing spondylitis patient; material: healthy_person | host: Homo sapiens | place: China:Hangzhou...
AATGATACTCGGCATTCAATCCATTCTACCATGAAACTATTTTAAATTCAAGAATTCATATGTATAAATTATAAAATTTACCCTTATACCGCATCTATTTTTCATAATACAACTGGATCTTCTTCTCTACAAGTTTTTCCCCTTCATACCTCAACTTAATAGAGAAAAATCTCTCTTCTCCAGAAAGCAGAAGATCAAGAAACACCCGGTCTCCCTCCCAGGTGGGAAGCTGCGGCACCATAGCTTTATCAACCCAGCAGAGATTTCCCTCATTACATTCCATCAATTCACCGCTATATCCGTCCGCCGTATATACGCACATCAGTTCGGATTCGTATTGACTGTTTAAAAATGTTACCAGACCGCGAAGTTGATAAGACGTCAGTGTTAAACCAGTCTCCTCCTTCACTTCCCGAACCAGACACTCTTCCGGTGTTTCCTGCTCTTCTACATGACCGCCAACTCCGATCCATTTGCCTTCGTTCATATCATGGTGTTTTTTGACGCGGTGAAGCATCAAATACTGATTGTTGTGTTCGATGTAGCATAAAGTCGTTATTACCATACTTTTTCCTTCTATAATTTTTTCTATTTTATACAATCAATGGCTGTACTTTATCCCATTTATATCTGTAAATTTTGGGCATATTGAAATGATATAATATCTCTAAGCGATGTTTGCAAGTATGCCTGTTCTTTATGCATAAAATCGACGATTTCATTTGTACTCATCGTTCCGATTTTTTCTATTACAATATCCAAAATTTTTATATCCTCATTTGAAAGTGACAAAAACTTTTGTTCACCGTTTAATAAAAAATGATATGCGTTGGTTTCACCCATATCAACTTCTTTGCAAGGAACATCTTTTAAATCAATAATCGAATTATGCCCTACAGGAACAGCCCCCATTGGCAGTGCTTGATATACTAACCCAGTAATTGCAAAGCCTCTCTTTTTATAAGATAAAGCATCTGCGTACCACATTAATTTCATAAGCTTTACTTTATATAAATTTGTAACCTTCAGTGAAGCTGCAAAATATCTAATTACATCTACCACTTTATCAAGAGAAAGTTCCGTGTTACCTTGAAATAATGAATTTCCCTGATATTTTACATAATTAGCTGAGATTGCCTTTCTTAAATAACAGTCTTGATCTTTTTCAAATAGAACAGTTGCCGCTTTTAAATATTTTTGATAGGATTCTGGAGACAAATTTTCTTTTGCATCATTGAGCAATGACAAAAACCATTCTGGATCATTACCAATTTTTTTTAAAATCGTATCATGGGCTTTATCCTGTACTTGATGGCTTTCATATCGGGTGATTGTTTTACCTCCCCAGCCAAGCAGCAAGCATAAATCCCCCTGACTGATGCCATACTTTGCCCGAATGTCCCGGATCTGGTCAGATGTTAAGAGACCTTCTTTTTTTCTGTATGCATCTTTTAAACAGATATCGTTCTCTTTCATCTGCCGTTCATCCATATATAACTCATCTGTTGCATCACAATACCAGTATAATGCCTCATATTCAAGTTTGCTGTTTTTAAATGTGGCTTGTTCCTTCATAAGAATTGTCTTTACTTCGTGTTCTTCCATACAACATGGACACAATTTTTTTTCACTCTTTACCACTTTCATATCCATGAAAACACCTCCTAATTCTTTCTATATGGGAACATTTCAGGTGTAAATGGTTTTTCAGCGAAATGAAATGACATCACAAATGTTGTTGTGTTCCCATACATTCCTAATAACTCTACTCTTATTTTAATATATACATCTTCCGTTCCATTATAACCCTTGCCAAATTCCCGCATTTCGCTTCTCTTTAGAAAACGTAGATCTTTTACTGTACGTATATAATCATCAACAGATAACTTTAATAACTCACGTCTCAATGCATCTTCAGGATTTTCGTTTGGAAATAATGCATTGACTGTATACTGATTTGTATATCTTTCCTCACGTTTTTTATCAACAAGTCTTCTTACCTGAAAATTAATCCTTGCTCCATGATCAAGTGCAAATTTTAACTTTTGTATGTATGTTTTGACCTCTAACTCACTTTCAATTCGTGATTTTGTCTCATCTGCCAAATTTACACCCTCCACTATGGTATCATTTGATACTTTTATTATAGAACTTCTTTCTGTATTTGTCAAACAAAAAATCAAGAAGAGAGAACTTCTTTTATTCTCTCTTTCGGATCTGTTATCACCATGCTTCAGATTTGGATATTAACTAATTGCAGCGCCTTGGGTGAATGAAAATTCTCATAAAAAAACTTGTCTACTTCTGAGCATAATACTCTAAGTAGACAAGTCTATAAAATTTTTGATATATTTCGTGATCTTAATCTGGTTCTTATCTGCCCCAGACTTCTTCCGCCACTTCTTTCACCAATCTCATCTTCGCCCACTGCTCCTCTTCTGTCAGCTTGTTGCCGATCTCGCAGGAGGCGAATCCACACTGAGGGCTTAAATACAGACGATCCAGCGGAACGTATTTTGCCGCTTCATAGATCCGGCTAATGACCACCTGCTTGTCCTCCAGAACCGGGGATTTGGTGGTGATCAGACCCAGAACCACCTTTTTCTCACCGGACACTTTAGCAAGTGGAGCAAAACCACCAGATCGTTCATCGTCATACTCTAAGAAATAGGCATTGACATGTTCCTCTCCGAACAGAATATCCGCTACGGAATCATATGCGCCCTCGCTTGCGTAAGTGGAGTGGAAATTGCCGCGGCAGACATGGGTGTTGATGATCATATCCTTCGGCGTATTGGCGATCACACGGTTGTTGATGTCCTTATGGGATTTCTGGACTTCGATCAGACCCTCTCTTGTGGTTCCATAAAGGATATGCCCGATCTTATCTGCGAACATTCCCCATGTGCAGTCATCTAACTGGATATTTCTGCAGCCTGCTGCATAAAGCTGATCGATCACCTTTCCATATACCGCTACGATATCATCTGCCAGTTCTTCATCATTTGCGTAAACTTTCTCCGTGTGTTCCCGGTTAAATGGCATGGTGAACTGGGCAAGCATCTGGGCTGGTGCCGGCATGGTCTGTTTTGCCACCGTATTTTCATCTTCCAGGGCTTTGACGAAACGGAAATGATCGATAAACGGATGCTCTTTTGTCAGGTCGATTTTTCCTATGATATAAGTGTCATCAACCATCGCTGCCTCTCCGTGAAATGGCAGTCCTGTCTTGGTCGGTGCATGACCAATGCCATCAAATCCCCACATAAAATCCAGATGCCAGGTGGCTCTGCGGAATTCACCATCTGTGATCACATGGTAACCAAGCTCTTTGATCTTCGCTGCCAGTTCCCGGATGCATTCATCCTCAACTACTTTTAATGCAGCATAGTCAATAGCTCCCTCATCGAACTGTCTTCTTGCTTTCTTTAATTTCTCCGGTCTTAAAAAGCTTCCTACAAAATCATAACGGAATGGTGTCTGCAATTTGCTCATATTTATTTCCTCCATGTATCTTCATAATTTTTCTCTATCGGTGAATCTGTCGTTATTATATAGGAAGAAATGATTTTTGAAAAATACAGAAAAAGAGCGGTTAGCCATAGCTTTAAGTTATGGCAAGCCACTCTATAAATGTCAAAATGATTGTACTTATGAAGGTGCTGGATCGTTACAAGCTATTGGAGATACTGGTTCAATGCCTCTAAATAAGAGTTTCCCACCCGGCTGATCATACCTTTCCTGTGGGAAATATAACCGATCCGCATATTACTTTCCTGGGCTAACGGCACTGCTATAATGTCTTTGCCATTTAATTTCTCATCAATCACACCACTGCACACCGTGTATCCGTTAAGACCAATCAGCAGGTTAAATAATGTCGCCCGGTCGCGGACCCGGATGTTCTTTTTCCGCTCAAATGGGGAAAATATCTCTTCCGAAAAATAAAACGAATTATGTTCGCCCTGTTCATAGGAAAGATACGGGTACTGTTCCAGTTCCTCGTTGGTAATGATCTCTCTTCCCGCCAGCGGATGATTTCTGCTGATAAACACATGAGGTTTTGCAATGAAAAGCAGATGGAATTCCAGGTCATGGGATTTTAAGATCTTGTCCATCACTACCTCATTGAAATCATTCAGAAACAGAATACCAATCTCACTACGCATTCTGGCCACATCTTCAATGATCTCATATGTCTGGGTCTCCCGCAGACTGAAATCATACTCATCCTGTCCATACTGCTTGATCAGATCTACAAATGCATTGACCGCAAAGGAATAATGCTGTGTGGACACACAAAATTTCTTTTTCCCACCATGACCTCCCTTGTATTTATCCTCCAGAATCGCCGCCTGATCCAAGACCTGTCTGGCATAACCCAGGAACTCATCGCCCTCCCTGGATAAACTGATTCCCTTGTTTGTCCGGTTAAAGATCACGATATTCATTTCTTTTTCCAGCTCATGGATTGCTTTTGTAAGGCTCGGCTGAGACACGTAAAGTTTACCTGCTGCCTCGGTGATGGTTCCTGTTTCCGCTACCGTTATCACATATTTTAATTGTTGAAATGTCATAGTATCCACCTGTATGTTTTTTCATTACTGCCAGTATAACGCTTTTCCCATGATGTGTCGATGATTTTTGCCGTTTGCAGTTTCTTATTTACACTGAACTATTTTCGTGCTATAATAAAATTTAAAAGAAAATAGTAACTATTCCTATATTTTACCATTCAAGGAGGATTTTTCCATGAGCAATGTTGTGATTTCTGATTCTATTAAGTATATCGGTGCGGATGATATGACTCTGGATCTGTTTGAGAGCCAGTATCAGATTCCTCACGGCGTTTCCTATAATTCCTATGTAATCCTGGACGAGAAAATTGCGGTTATGGATACCATTGATGCCAGAAAGGGTGATGAATGGATGGCAAATCTGGAGACAGTTTTAGCTGGCCGTACTCCAGATTATCTGGTGATCTCCCACTTAGAGCCAGATCACGCAGCGAATATTAAGCGTCTGGCAGATCATTTTCCTCAGATGAAACTGGTGTTAAGCGCCAAGGCAAAAGCAATGCTTCCTCAATTTTTCGATATCGCCAATTTGAATGACCGCTGCATCACTGTAGCAGAAGGAAGTGAACTGGAGCTGGGCTCCCATAAACTGAAATTCGTCATGGCTCCTATGGTCCATTGGCCAGAGGTCATGGTCGAATACGAGGAGACCGAGAAAGTGCTGTTCTCCGCAGACGGTTTTGGTAAATTTGGTGCTCTCTGCTATGACGATGAATGGACCGACGAAGCAAGAAGATATTATATCAACATCGTTGGTAAATATGGTACTCCGGTGCAGACTCTTTTAAAGAAAGCTGCTACACTGGACATTCAGACCATCTGCCCGCTTCATGGTCCTGTTTTGAAAGAAAATCTTGGTTTTTACATTGACAAATACATGACCTGGAGCAGCTATACGCCTGAAGAAGATGGCGTACTGGTTGCCTGCGCTTCCATCCACGGCAACACCAGGGCTGCTGCAGAAAAAATGGTGGAGATCTTAAAATCCAAAGGTGCTGATGTTGTATTTACCGACTTAACCCGCGATGACATGGCAGAAGCTGTTTCCAATGCATTCCGCTACAGCAAACTGGTGCTGGCTGCTGCTTCTTACGATGCAGGCGTATTCCCTCCAATGGAAGATTTCTTAAACCGTCTGTCCCACAAAGCATTCCAGAAACGTGCGGTTGCCCTGATTGAAAATGGTTCCTGGGCTCCATGTGCTGCAAAATCCATGAAAGCAATCCTGGATACCATGAAGAGCCTGGATATCTGTGAAAAAACCGTTTCCATCAAATCTACCATGAAAGACGCGGATGTGGCTTCTATGGAAGCACTGGCTGATGAATTATTAGCAAAATAATAACGGTTCCTTCGATCTGCTCACTTGCTTGACTGACCGCATGAAAACTGGATTTGCAAGCGAAATTAAGTCTTATATTAAGCTTTATATTCTGCCATAATCTTTCCACAGGCAGTTCCAACTTCATCATAGGCCCGCTGGAAATAATGGTAGGAATCCCGCATCAATGTTAAATATGGTTCAAAGCTGGCGGCTAACGTGAAGAAGCCATTTTCCCGGCACAGTTCTTCCTGAGCCTGACGGATGACTTCATAGCGTTTATCCCATGCTTTTCCTTTTTCACCATGAAGCAGATAGTTGAAATGCCCGATCTGAACAAGGAAAACATGGGAAGCGCCAGCTTTTTTGAATTGTTCCATCAATTCCTGGGTATTTTTCTTATAGATCTCCTTCGTCACCTGATGATCTCCATCGGTCTCTCCCTGACACCACACTACATAGATGTCCCGTACCGCGATCTGATGGTCGAAAAGATAGCACTTGGCGCTCTCCAGGCGGCCGACTGCATCGGAAATATAGGATTTTTTCCACTGCTCTGTAGAAGTTCCGCCCTTGGAAGCTGACACTCCAACGACCACGCGGCCTGTCTGACGATAATACTCATTGACCAGAGCCGTCACCATACTTCCAGAACGTTTCGTACCTCCATCTTCTGTCCGGTCTGACAGCCCATTTTCCCGGTCTTCATGGAGACCAAATGGCTCTTGAATTGGAATTAAATCTTCTGGCGCGCTGACCGCTTTATATTCATATCCGGCTCCCGGCAGACATTCCGGCGCATCCTCTGCGTCCCCCCGGCCTGCCATATTTGACTGACCTGCAAATACAATAAGATCCACTGCTGATGTAATTTCCATGTATTTATTCCTCCGATTTATGAGATTTGATCGATTAAATTTCTGCTTATGATTATAGATGGCTAAATCTGTTTTTGCAAGGCGAAATAGAGTCCACATATGTCAAAAGCAGGCACCACATCTTTCGACATGGACGCCTGCTTCTGTTTGCTAAAATACCAGAATTTGCTTATTCTGCTGTCACTTCTTCTGTCTCAACAGAAATCTCAGCTTCTGCCTCGGTCTCTGCTTCTTCTACCTCTTCAACCTGGTCTTCGGAAGTTTTCTCTTCCTTAGTATCCTCTGTTTCTGGGATCTCGGTTACTTCTTCCTCTTCGCTTTCAGATTCCTCTGTTTCAGAAGATTCATCCGCATTTTTAGCCTCTTCTGCTTCATTTTCTTTGACCTCTGTATCTTCGGTAACATCTGCTGTGTCCTCAGCTACTTCTTCCGTTACTTCTGGAAGAATGATGTCAAATTTTGGAAGTTCTGTGGTCTGGGCTGGCAGCAAGATATCAGCGATTGGAAGCTGGACAAAAGACTCTAAGAGATCTTCTGCTGCTGCACTGTCGGACAGGATACATTGGGAGCCATCGTAAACAACGGTAATAATAATATCCTTGTATCCTTTTGCTGAAATTGTAATCACAGTTTTATCTCCGACATTGTTTTTATTAAACGCACTATCTGACATTCCTATCTGATTATAATCTGAACCATAATCTGTATCTCTAATCTTATATGTACCACTAAGAATATAGCTAGATTTCCTATACTCTGTCTCTCCAACCATTACTTTGGATACTGATTCAAGGTAATCCTTTAATTCTGCACGATCCACGTCAGTAAATGAAATATAGTAATCCCAATTATAATAAATTAACTCATCCACTGTTGGAGTAACTACCGCACCGTCATTTTCAACTACAGAAATAGTAAACTCTTTTTTCTGATAACCAAGCGCATCAATGGTAACAGAAACAGTTGTATTAGCATCTAAGTTCTTTGTAGTAAAGACAATATTTTTACCATATGTACTAATAGAAACATTGACATCCGGTGCAGTAGTGATCTCTGCCAAACCAAGATAATCTGTATCATCAATCGCAATTGTCAGATTCGTTCCTTCTTTCACAGCAATCGTTTTATCCTCTTCTCCCGTGAATGTTGGCGCTTCTTCTTTCTGATAACGATAGGTCAGATCCTTATAGCCTGTTGCCTGGATGGAGATTTCTGTTACATCATTAACAAATCCATCGGTGGTCAGATTTAATCCAGACGGATAACTGCTAATAATATATGTGAACTCATCTGATGATGACAAACTATAATTATTCGATTTGGTATATGTCTGTCCATTTACAGTTACTGCTGTGATTTTACTTAAATAATCACTTGCATAAACGCCAGTTGGCATTTCAAAACTCATCTGATAATATGAGCCAGAATAACTGCTCTTCACACCTTTTACGCCAACAACGCCTACTTCAGTCTGTCCTTCATCTGGCGTAGTTGGTGCTTCTGTGAGTTCTACTGTATATTCCAGATCAGTATATCCCGTTGCTTTGATTACTACTTTAGCTCCTACAGAAAATCCATCCGCTGTGAAATCTAAAATATCATATTCAGATGTGCCATATGTTGCATCTGCAACATAGCGTTTGCAAGTAAGTTTATCACTTGAACCAATAAGGCCATTGGAAACCTTGTATGATATACCATTTACTGTTACATCTGTAATCGCTTTCAGATAAGAAGTAAGTTCTTTATCAGTCATATTTGTAAAAGACATACGGTAATACTCCGAACTACTAAAATATTCGGACTTCTTCTCTACCCCAGTAACCGTCGGTGCAGCCTTCACCTCTACCTCTGGAGCCTCATCTTTCACAACTGTAAAGTTCGCAGTCAGTTCCACCCCATTATAATACTTCGCCCGAATGGAAATCGTATGTTCACCCGGTTCTACGTGATGAAGAACAAGCTGATTCTTTTCTTTATCCAGATCATAATATGGAGATGTACTTCCATAATAGGACTCATTATCCACAACATTCTTGGTTCCATCTAAGGTTACGGTCAGATAACGGCTTAAGAAATCACCATTGGTTCCAGTTACCTCAAAGGTTGCATCTGTGTAATAATACTCTCTGCTTCCGTTTTCAACTTTTGTTGCTGTGAATGCATTTTCACCGTCCTCGTACACCACCTTCAACGCCAGATCTTTTGTATCTTCCAGTTCCACACTATAAGTGAAAGTCACATAATTGGTCTTATAACCTTCTGCGTCAATGGTCAGCTTGTACTCTTCGCCAGGTGTGAAGATGTCTGCATCAATGGTAATGGTGTTATTTTCTGTATCTTTGCTCCATTTAGAGGAGTCCAGAGCATGAGAATTGCCATTTACCGTTACTGCACTGACTTTTTCGATGTAAGCGGCTTCTTCGCATGCAAGTACAATTGCACCGCCTTCCGCATTCTGCTGAACGGTCAATTCTGGCGCTGTCAGACGGCTGAAGTTGCCATTCTGCTGGATTTCGCCGAGAAGGCCATCTTCCAGTACCTCTTTAGCTGTTGCTGGATTGTTCGGATTAATCTTTCCTTCACTCTTGTACTCTGCAAATGGAAGGATACGTCCTTCTTTGGCTTTTTGAGTTTCTACGGAATTGATATAATCAACCCAGTCATAATACTCGTCACCCTCATCGTATACTGCATCATCGATGACACCGTACCACCAGTCAATGACCGCCTTGGATGCATCAATTTCCATATCCAGCTTCTCCAACAGTCTGGCATTTACCAGCAGGTCAGAGTCGAAGATCAGGTTTGCGGAAATTGCGGAACTTCCAGAGCCGCTGGAGCCGGAACCACTTCCACTGGAACCGCCGGTTGCCATGCTGATTCCGTCTACTGAGTTATAAGCTGCAGCAGAAACATGAACTTCTGTAGGAGATTCTCCGTCTGTAACGCTGAATACTTTAGAAAATGTCTGGAATCCATTTGCATAAATGGTGATCTCATAATTTCCTTCGTATTTCAGATGATTTACCAGGTCATTGTACAGAACAAAACAATCAGAGCTGATTAAATACTGATCATCAATGCTTGCCAGATCCTCAACTTCACCCTTTGGATTCTTTAAGGTCACACGCTCTACCGGATTTTCAATTCCATATGCAAAGTTTTTGATGGAGAAATGAAGATTTTTACCGGAAATCGGTGTCTCCTGAAGCATTAGTTCTGGTTTTTCGTAATTTACTACGTGAATTGGAACCAGTGCTGTGCCCTGATTAGAAGTTTTCACTCTCACGTAATAACGGCCATTGCTGGTGAAATTACCCTGTCCATTTCCATCGCTTGCAGTTTTGATGATCAGTTCTCCCACTTTACCACTGCCATGGGATACATTTTTCTGTACAGTATAAACTAAATTACTATTAATCGTGTTCTGGTACTGGCCATACTCAGCCAGTTCCAGCTTGCAGATGTCATCAAACCAGGCTTTTTCCTCATCAGTGTTGTAGTTGAACATAATCGTAACGGTTACATTACCATCCTTGTCAAATACCGCGTCTGGAGAATAAGCCGGATGCGGATTCTGCTTCGCTGTCAGATCATATGTGGTCTGTTTCGGGCTGATACGGACATTACCATCTTCATCATAGTTGGTCAGATAATAATCCCATGTCGCCACTGGGCCATGTGTCAGAATCTTCTGTGGCAGATAACCTGAATTTTCGCCATATACCGCATTGGCCTGTGGTTCATCCCCAAGTGTCACACTTTCGGACTTGGATGGATCTTCTTTGCTGCTGACAGTCACAGTTCCTGCCTCAGAAAGGAGCGCCAGTTTCGCGACATTTTTCTCTGTGCTGACTGGAGTTACCAGCTTTGTGACATCTTCGCCGTCTACGGTAACGATAGTATTGTCTGTTGTGTAACCGTCATCATATACGATTGGCAGCCACCAGCCAAGGGAATCAACCTCTGTTAATTTGGTTTTTGACTCATCAATCAGAGAAACCTGTGTGGTCTGGCCATTGTTATCGGAACCATTAGAGCCGGAATTATTTCCGTTATTACCAGATCCATTAGAGCCAGAGTTATTTCCGTTGCTTCCTGTGTTGGAACCATTAGAACTGGAACCGTTGGAACCAGAGCTGCTTCCATTAGAGCCAGAACCGCTTCCGCTGGAACCAGATCCACCAGAACTTCTATGGCTGGAATCTTTATCACTACCAGATTTTACCTGGTTTGCAGCTGCTTTTACTGGATCACTGACATATCCCTGACCTGGACGATTATGTACCTGGCCATTTTCAGAGATCCACTGGCCGTCTGCATTTACCAGATATCCGTCTGCAGTCTTGCCGCCTGCAAACATTTTTCCATGATTTGTGCCTTCTGCAGGATCGAAATAATAACATTTTCCATCAATCCACTGCCATCCTGTCACCACTGCGCCTTCTGTTGCGTCTGCAGCGGTGCTGAAGAAATACCAGGTTCCATTCTGGTCCTTTAACCAGCCTGTGTGCATTCTGCCTTCTACCCCATCAGCAGATTTTTCGAAATAGTACTGTTTTCCATTGATGGTGGTCCATCCAGTACACATAAGACCTGTTGCCGGATCTACATAATACCAGCCAGATGCTGTGTAGATCCATCCCGTTTTCATCACGCCGTCAGTTCCCCGGTATTTCCAGTTCTGTCCTTCCTGGATCCAGGTTCCCTGCTGCAAGAAAGCCACCCCAGCGTTGCCTGTTGCCGCAAATGCATTGCTCTGAGCCACAGTCATAACCGCAAGACAAGCCGCAAATGCGCGTTTTCCCATGTCTTTCTTCTTCATGTTAATCTCTCCTATGCCTTCCTATAAAATGATTTTCAATAAGATTAGCATTAACTAACTTTTGCCAGTGGCTATTATAAAAAAGGTCTTTCATTCTGTCAATAAGGTCTTTCATTATTGAAAAACGTTTTCAAAAAACGTTAATCAAGAACGTCTTTCTTGCCGTTCTTGCATTTTTTTGATATACTTGAGATTGATTTTATAGATATAGCGTATATCTTATATCCATTCATTTAGCGCAAATGCCATGCTATTGACGTTCGTTAGAAAGGTATACTCGCATGAAATTACAACGTTTGCTCAGTCTAATCCGCCAGGCTGTTGACCAATATGAAATGATCGAAGAAGGCGATCACATTGCTATCGGGATCTCCGGCGGAAAGGACAGCCTTACCCTTCTGTGGGGACTAGCCCATTTACAGAAATTTTATCCAAAACATTTTTTCATTATACCAAATCAAGCTGCTTTGTCAAGCACGACAGGGCGGCTTTTGTGCTGCCCGGAAAGGAAAACACATGG
>ERZ856578.7075-NODE-7075-length-12120-cov-3.063024_pt1 | contig 12120 bp, 9 predicted proteins | sample MGYA00514384_ERZ856578 | MGnify/ENA primary metagenome ERZ856578 (study PRJEB29103, sample SAMN06111958) | human gut metagenome | biome: human gut; feature: ankylosing spondylitis patient; material: healthy_person | host: Homo sapiens | place: China:Hangzhou...
ACAGGTTCTGGTGCGTGCGGCGTTTGAAGTAGCGGCACACCGACGACGGGGACATGTCCACCGAACGGCCGATCTCCCGGTCTAGTTGGACATGTTTCATTGGAACAGAACTTTTTAGTTGTACCATTTTTATATGTCTTTTCAACCATAATAGAACCACATGTTTCACAGAAATCATGGGTTGGTTTATCCCATAATGTAAAGTCACATTGTGGATATCGGTTACAGCCATAGAATAGACGACCACGGCGAGACTTACGCTCTACGATTTCCCCATCCTTACATTTAGGGCAAGTTACACCTGTACCTACCGTAATAGGTTTAGTATTTTTACATTCTGGGAAGTTAGAACATGCTAGGAACTTACCATAGCGACCAAATTTATATACCATTGGGCTATTACAAAGTTCACAGGTTTCATCGCTTTCCATAGATGCAATTTCAATGCGATCTACATCGCTCGCATCTTCTAGCTCTTGAGCAAATACCTCGTAGAAGTCAGATAATACTTTTACATACGTATCTTTACCAGATGCAATAGCATCAAGCTCTTCTTCAAGGTCTCGCGTAAAGCCAGTGTTGATGATTTTTTCAAAGTACCTGATCAAGAAGTCTACTACTACAAAACCTAGCTCTGTGGGAATAAATTGTTTATTCGTATTCTCTACATAGTTACGGCTAACGATTGTATCTAGAATTGGTGCATACGTACTAGGACGACCAATACCGAGTTCTTCCAATGTTTTGATAAGACTCGCCTCAGAGTAACGAGGAGGTGGTTGCGTGAAATGTTGTTCAGGCAATACCTCTACTGTATGAGCAGCATCATTCTTTTTAAGCACAGGTAATTGAGGAGCGTCCTCTTTTTTCGCATCTTCATAGACAGCACTAAAACCTGGGAAGATTACGCGAGAGCCTGTCGCTTTAAATGTGTAATCATCATGAACGGTCAATTCAATAGTTGTAGATTCGTTTTGTTGTGGTGCCATTTGGCTCGCCATAAAACGATTCCAAATTAACGTATACAGCTTAAGTTCATCACGACTCAAGAATGGCTCTACCATTTTAGGTGTTAACTCTAAAGATGTAGGGCGAATTGCTTCATGGGCATCTTGAGCAGAACCTTTTGCACCATACATATTAGGTTTAGAAGGATAATAATCTTCACCATAGTTACGAATAATATAGTCCTTAGCCATGACCTGCATCTCTTTAGAGATACGCGTAGAGTCTGTACGCATGTACGTAATCAAACCTACGTGGCCATAGGAACCGATTTCAAGACCTTCGTAAAGATGTTGCGCAATCATCATGGTACGCTTCGCACCAAAGTTCAATTTACGCACACCATCTTGTTGCAACGTAGACGTTGTAAAGGGAGGTGCCGCTTTACGAGAACGCTTGCGCTTTTCAATATTTGTCACTACTGCATCAGCTCCGCCAATAGCATCTACTACGGCTTGTGCTTCACTTTCAGTAGTAATATCGATTTTCTCACCTTTAATATGAGTCAATTCTGCTGTGAAAGCCTCTTTTTTAGGCGTTTCAAAATTGCCTTCAATAGTCCAATATTCTTGTGGTACGAAAGCTTGAATTTCTCGCTCTCGTTCACAAATAAGTCGAACTGCAACGGATTGCACACGACCGGCACTAAGACCTTTACAAACCTTTTTCCATAATAAAGGACTCAATTTATAGCCTACGATACGGTCTAATACACGGCGTGCTTGTTGAGCATCAACCATGTTCATATCGATAGTCCGTGGAGACTCTAAGGCCTCTGCTACCGCATTTTTAGTAATCTCATTGAACGTAATACGACATGTAGACGTTGGATCTACATTTAATATGTACGCTAAATGCCAAGAAATAGCTTCCCCTTCGCGGTCAGGGTCAGTTGCGAGCAATACGGCACTGCTTTCATCGGCATAAGAAACGAGTTCATCAATAACCTTTTTACGAGTTACCAAATTGCTATAACGGGGCGTAAAATCATGTTCGATATCGATGCCCATTTGAGACTTTGGCAAATCTCGTAAGTGGCCCATACTCGCCTTTACAACATAGTTAGGACCTAAGAATTTTTCAATTGTTTTAGATTTAGCAGGAGATTCTACGATAACCAATACTTTGCCATCAGGATTATATACGCGCGGTTCACGTTGCTCTGGTGGCACGGAGGTTTGTAGTACAGATTTATCCCGTACAATCCCCATGGGAGTAAGGGCTTCTTTAGTAACCTTACGCTTTATCGTAGTACTCTCTTTTTTAGTACTTTTCTTTTTAGTATCTTTACTAGTACTAGCTACTTTTGGCTCGCCAATAACGATTGATCGTTTAATGGACAAGTATATCACTCCTAGTCATATTAATATAGCCTCTCGGCGGATGATTCTCTATAGCCCCTTCCATTTCTAACTCTAGTAATAAGGGCTGCAGTTGTTGTAATGGAATAGAGGTCGCTTTCAAAATATCACTAACGGTGATACAACGATCATGAGGTATTTCGCTCAATAGTAAACTCCTATCCACACTAAAGCTTAACATAGAGAGCCCTTGTGTATCAACACCCTGACCCTGATTCCCTATTTGATTGCTATCTTTTACACCCATTGTATCTCTTTTATTTGGTGATGAAAGTATTTCTTTAGTACTAAACATATCTCGCAAGGTTAAATGATATTCCTTAACGATGTCCTCATAACCAGTTAATACAAAGGCTCCATTACGCATGAGGAATTTATTGCCATCTGCCGTGTGGTCTAATAAATTACAAGGCACTACAAATACATCTCGCCCTTCGCTAACAGCCATATCTGCTGTAATCAATGAACCACTACTCGCTTTTGCCTCTACTACAATTACACCTCTACTAAGGCCACTAATGATACGATTTCGAGCAGGAAAATGTTTAGCAGATGGTGGCGTACCAGGTGGGTATTCAGATACAAGTAAACCATTGTTTTCTAAGATTCGGTCAAATAATTTTGTATTCTCTCGAGGATATGCTATATCTAAGCCACACCCCATGACTACAATACCATACCCCTGACTCGCTAACAGTCCTTCATGACCATGTGCATCGATACCTCTTGCGCCACCACTGACGATAATAGTGCTGTATTTACCAAGCTCTTTACCTAGCATTCTCGCCACATTACGGCCGTACAAGGAACAGCGCCGTGCCCCTACAAGGGCAATCCGATTTAACCGTTTATCTAAAAGGGCTCTATTACCTCGCATAAACAATATAGCCGGTGGATTATAGATATGGTTCAAAATAGATGGAAAATCTTTATCTAAAAAGGTAGTAAAATCCATCTTATATTCGTCTATTTTATGAATGATATAATCTAACTTTTCATCCTTGGCCGATGAGGCTATAGCACGTTTATCAGTAGTAGAAATATGTGTATAAGGCTTTAAATTTTCAACCTTCTTAACTGCTTGCCAAGCATCATAGGGCGACCCAAAATCCTCTATGAAACGCCGTACATGTGTGGCTCCCACATTATATAAACTTTGCAAGCCAGCAATATAAATAGTATCATCGTATCTAGTCATCTTTTCACCTATTTACCTATTTACCTGTTCTAAACAACATAGCCTCGGAAATGTGATGAGGCTCCACTTGTGGATTTTCCTCAAGGTCCGCTATAGTACGAGCCACCTTTAATATGCGATCAAAGGCACGTCCACTTAAATGAAAGTGATCAAATATATTGCCTAATACACTCCATGCCTTATCAGTAATATTACACAGCTCACCTATGGCCTTATGAGGTACGGCTCCATTAGAATTAAATTCTAAGTTTTCATAACGTTTCTGTTGCAAAGAAGTTGCCAAAATAACTTGTTGCCTCATGCTTTCACTTGTCATAGTGGACATCGAATGATCTAATAATTGTTCTAGTGTAGGCCTTTCAACGGGAATATGTAAATCAATGCGGTCCATAATAGGCCCTGACAACCGTTGCTGATAGTTTTTAACCATCGTTTCAGAACATATGCATTCCCTATGTGGGTCATGATAATAACCACAAGGACAGGGATTTGCAGCCAATATACAAATAAAATTGGCGGGATACATATAATTGCCTTGAGCCCTGTTGATAGTAATTGTACGAGACTCTAAAGGCTGCCTTAGGGCATCAATAACTTGACGCTGAAACTCTGGTGCTTCATCCATAAATAAAACACCTCCATGAGCAAGTGTGATTTCTCCTGGGCGTCCTTGTATACCTCCGCCCACCATACTCGCCAAAGTCGCCGTATGATGTGGATGCCTAAAAGGCCTATTTCTAACGAGTCCATTATCACCGAGTAAACCGATCACATCTTGGATGCGACTTACCTCAACCATTTCATTCCAAGTCATAGGTGGCAATATGGTCGGTAATCGTTCAGCCATCATCGTTTTACCACCACCAGGCGGACCTATCATAATACAATGATGATGTCCTGCTGCGCTAATGAGCATGGCCCGTTTACCAAGCTCTTGACCTTGTACATCTCCAAAATCTACATCATATGTAGTATTATAGTTTTTATTATCCATCGTATCTGTTAATATCTCATCTTGATTTTTCCCTATTTTTACCTTTTGGGAAGTTGAAATAGATTTAGATTTAACTTGATCTTCTAAGATGGTAATAATATTTTGTAATGAAGACTCGCCATATATAGTAAGATTTGGAATAGCTTTCAAATTATTTCCATTTTCTACGCTTGTATATATAGTGGAGTAATTAGCTTCTAACCCTGCCAACGACATCGCCAAGGTTCCAAAGGTCGGTAGCAGTGAACCATCTAAGGCTAGCTCACCCATAAATAGACATCTATTCAATAAAGCTGAAATATTAGCTTTACGCCCCTTTATCTGCCCCGATGCAATGAGAACCCCTAAAGCAATGGCTAAATCAAGTCCTGCGCTACTTTTACGAATCGTAGCAGGTGCTAGATTGACTACGATACGCCTCATAGGGAAGTCATAGCCACTATTTTTGATAGCCGCCCTCACACGTTCACGAGCTTCCTTTACGGACTGATTAGGCAGTCCTACCATATCAAAGACAGGTAAGCCTTGCGATATATCAACTTCAACCGTAATAATGCATCCATCTATACCATGTAAGGTGGCTCCATAAAGTTTTGCATACATAAGTAACCTCTCTAAAAGCACTGCGGCAAATAATGAATGGAACTTTGAAAGTCTTCATGCAAGTACACTTCGATTACATCAAAAGATAACTCTTTCCAGCGCCGTCTTTTCTGATGTAGATCATACAAAAATAACATGGCTGCCCGTTTAATATGCTTTTGTTTCTTCTTAGTTACCGCCTCTCGAGCCAATCCATGCTGCATTCCTCGACGGGCTTTAATTTCAATAAAGTGATACACCAAATCACGTTTAGCAATGATATCGATTTCACCTAATCTAGTTCGATAATTTGTATCTACTACAGTAAGGCCTATTTTTTCAATATATTTAATGGCCACCCGTTCACCCCATTTTCCAAGTTCCTTGGAATCGAGTTCATTGAATGCTTTACCTGTACTAATCGTTTTCATATATACCTCCTATTTACGTGTAGTAACTACAATAATTTATAGAATAGTTATCACTCAATCTACATCTAAACTTTCAACAGGTAACACTTACTTGTAGCGTAGAATATGGCGACTGTAAAAGTAAATAGAAAAGAGGTTCCTAATAGTCACATCGGTGACCAATAGGAACCTCTTTACGGTTATAAACTATATACAATTTGTATAATAAATCTACGTTACTATAATCACTCAGGTTTAACCCAACGAACGATAGATTTAATAGGTTCAAAGCTCTTGCGATGAAGTGGTGTAACCCCTTGTTGTTCAACAGCTTCTTTATGTAACTCCGTATAATAGCCTTTATGAATACCAAATCCATAACCAGGGTATTCATCATCAAGGCTCTTCATATATCGATCTCGTGTAACCTTTGCAATGATGGATGCAGCCGCAATATTAGCGCTTTTACTATCGCCCTTAATTATGGACTCCACAGGAATCGTCAAATCAGGCAATTTCATAGCATCGGCCACTACGGCTTCAGCGGGTACGCTGAGCGTCCGAATCGCCTCATACATAGCTTGTCGCGTTGCTTCGTAGATATTGAGCTCATCAATCTTTTCTGGACCGTAGGAAATACAGCTTACTGCTACGGCTTCTTTCATGATGATATCGTAGAGGGCTTCACGCTTTTCTTCGGTTAGCTTTTTAGAGTCATTTAAACCAGGAATTAATGTCATAGGCGGCAATATAACGGCAGCTACCGTTACAGGTCCTGCAATAGGGCCACGACCTACCTCATCGACGCCAGCTACATGATACATACCTTGATCGTAGAACATGCCTTCATAGTCATACATGCTCATGAGCCGTTGCTGTTCTTTTAACTCTTTTTCTTGACGCTTAATGTAAGAAGCGGCCAATTTTTGTACAGAAGTACGAGTATCCTCTTGAGCTAATGGCAAAATCTCTAAGGCTTGTTCAGTTTCAAAAAGAGCTTTTCTATCTGCTACTTTTAATTTACTAAATGCATCATTATCCATTTTGCGTGTCCTCACCATTTTCAGGATAGTATGGTTCTTCATCAACTTTATCGAGAGTAATTGTACCTAGTTTAGTATTGCGGTAGTCTTGCAAGATAATGCGACGTGCTTTATCGAAATCTACTATGCCACCGCTAACGAGACAGCCGCGACGACGACCGATACTTTCAAGTATGGTATCCACATCTGTCATTTCTTCTTCTTTTAATTTATAACGTTCTACCAAAATATTTGGTGTATTCGTCAATAAGTGATTAATTAGCTGTTTAATGACATGCTCTAAATCATACACATCATCAGAAACAGCACCCGTCATAGCAAGGCGAGCCGCTGCGCGTTGGTCCTCTAATTTAGGCCACAATACGCCTGGTGTATCAAGCAATTCAAGATTTTTACCAATCTTAACCCATTGTTGACCACGTGTATGACCAGCCTTATTAGCTGTACGTGTTGCTGCAGAGCCAGCTAAAGAATTAATCAACGTAGATTTACCTACATTAGGAATACCTAAAATAATAGTACGTACAGAACGACTACGAATACCTTTTGCAACCCAACGGTCAATGATAGGCTTGCTCAAACGCTCTACCGTAGATATTAACTTCTTATTACCCTTACCAGATTTAGAATCGATAGCTAATACTGTGATACCTTGCTTAGTAAAGAACTCAGTCCATTCCTTTGTAGCTTTAGGATCTGCTAAATCTACTTTATTTAACAGTACAATATGCGGTTTTTGACCAACTAACTCTAGGATGACTGGGTTCGCACTAGAACGAGGAATACGCGCATCTAATAACTCGATAACTACGTCTACCTTTTTGATATACTCCGTAATCATACGTGTGGCTTTCGCCATATGCCCAGGGAACCAATGTACGATAGGTGAATCTGCCATAGTATTTCCTTTCATATCTAAATTTTAGCAAAAATAAAAGGCTGCCAACGGCAGCCTTTTATGAACATTAGCGTTTTTCGCGAATACGAGCAGCTTTACCAGTAAGGTTACGTAAGTAGTACAATTTAGCACGACGAACAACACCACGGCGCATAACTTCGATTTTAGCTAAGCGTGGGCTGTGAAGTGGGAATGTACGTTCTACACCTACACCGGATGCAATACGACGAACTGTGAAAGTTTCACGTACGCCACCGTTTTGACGTTTAATTACCAAACCTTCGAATACTTGGATACGTTCACGAGAACCTTCCACTACTTTTACGTGTACGCGAACTGTGTCACCAGCGCGGAAAGTAGGGATGTCTGTACGAAGTTGTTCTTGTTCAAGTACGTTAATAATGTTCATTGTTTCCTCCTGTTTGCAGACATTCAATACCTACACCTTATAGGCAGCGGACTGTCTCAAATTAACAGCAATATAGTATCATAAATCACGTACTGTTCGCAAGTATTTTCTATATAATTTTAAGAAACTGATTATTTACTTAAAATTGGGCGCTTTAACTTACCTAACAAGCGGTATAAATCATCTTTTTCATCATCAGAAAAATCAGAAAATAGTACATTAAGAAATTGGTCATATGAATGTAATAGTGATTTACCCAATCGTTTCCCCTCTTCAGTGAGCCCTACTACGGAAATTCGTTTATCCATATAATCGATGTGCTTTGTGACATACCCTAATTCAATGAGAATGTCCGTCTGCTCCGATACTGTAGCAGGACGCATATTAAGAGCATCTACTAATTGTTTTTGAGATGCTCCTTCAGATCGCATATATAATTCTATAATTATTTTATCACGAGACTTTTCTTTACCATTTGGCACCTTACATAAGGCTTTATATAATTCATCATGATTCATGACAGTTATCTCCTCATACAACTTTGTATATTATAAGATATTCGCCATAGTCTCAAAAAATCCTGCATAAAATTTGTATATTCTTCGTAAAAGCAAAAAGAGGTACCAAATGGTACCTCTTCTTTCATATATTTCTGTAAAAGTTTTGTCTATCTAATACACAATATATTATTTTAATGCACTAATATCGCCGATAATAGCCATTACACTATAAGCTAAACGAACGAGTTGTAAACGGTTAGCTTTAATAGCTTCGTCTTTATCCATAACCATTACATCTTCAAAGAATTTGTTGATGGCTGGAACTAAAGTAGCAGGAACAGCTACAACAGCAGTATAATCATTTGCTTCCCATGCAGCAAGGCTAGCTTCGGAAGCTTTAGAAGCAGCTTCGAATAATGCTTTTTCAGCATCTTCTTTTAACAAGTCGCTATTAACACCTGTATATTCCACATCTTTTACAAGATTGTACATACGAGTATAGGCTTGAACAAGCTCAACATTTTCATCGATGCGATTTGCTAACAATGCATTTACAAGCCCTTCTGCATCGGCAACGGATAATTCGTTGTTGGACAACAACAAGTCGATTACATGATGAGGAACTTCGCGATCAAGGAAGATATTTTTCAAACGAAGTGTGAAGAACTCTTCAACTTGGCCAAGCAATTCATCTTGTTTTTCAGCTGGCACATTAAGCAATTCCATAGATGCTTTGAAAATTGGACGCAAGCTGATGTTCCACTCACTACCAAGTAAGATGTTCAAGATACCAATTGTTTGACGACGCAATGCATATGGATCTTGAGAACCTGTAGGGATTAAACCACGGCTGAAAGTAGCAACGATGTTATCTACTTTATCGATGATGGACAATACTTTACCTGCTTCAGTTTGAGGCAATACATCGCCTGCAAAACGTGGTAAATATTGTTCGAAAATAGCTTCTGCTACTTCTTCAGATTCACCATCAAGTAAAGCGTACTCTTTACCCATTACACCTTGTAATTCAGTGAACTCTGTAACCATACCTGTAGTAAGGTCAGTTTTAGCAAGCTCTGTAGCACGTTCCAATACAACAGCTGCATCTTCGTGTAAGCCACATTCTTCACCAAATACACGGCCCAATTTAAGCAAGCGTTCAGTTTTATCTGCTAAGTTACCAAGACCTTCTTGGAATACGATTTTAGTCAACCCATCTTGACGATCGATAAGAGGTTTCTTGCGGTCTTCATTGAAGAAGAATTTAGCATCATCTAAACGAGCACGCAATACACGTTCGTTACCAGCTTGAACTACTTCGATGGAATGATTGGAGCCATTACGAACTGTTAAGAACATTGGCAACAATTTGCCATCTTGGTCAACCAATGGGAAATAACGTTGATGGTCTTTCATTGGTGTAATAATAGCTGCATCAGGAAGTGCCAAGTAGGACTCTTCAAAGCCGCCGCACAATGCTGTAGGCCATTCAACAAGATAGTTGATTTCTTCTAACAAATCATCATCCCAAACGATAGATGCATTTTTAGAGGCTGCAATATCATGTAATTGTTTAGAGATCAATTCACGACGTGCGTCTTGATCAACCATAACAAAGTTTTCTTTTAATGTTTCTACATAGGATGCTGCATTCTTAATAGTGATTTCATCAGCACCTAAGAAGCGATGACCACGTGTTACATTACCAGATTTTACAGTAGCAAATTCTACAGGAATTACTTCTTCATCAAGTAATGCTACAAGCCAACGTACAGGACGTACGAATTTAGCATCTAAATTGCCCCAATGCATGGATTTAGGGAAGTTAAGACCTGTAATCAATTGTGGCAACATGTCTGTAACAATATCTTTTGCAGGTACGCCGGCAGTTTTAGTTTCAGCATAAATATAGCCGTCTTCTACAACGAGATCAGCTACATCAAGACCTTTACCACGAGCAAAGCCGATAGCTGCTTTTGTAGCATTGCCGTCGGCATCGTATGCGATGGATGCAGAAGGGCCTTTATGACGTTCGCTGATTTCAGCAGATGTGTCAGCAAGACCTTTCACGATAAGAGCCAAACGACGTGGTGTACCGTATGTTTCGATGCTTTCAAAAGGAAGATGGGCATCATTTAATTTTGTTTCAGCCAATTGTTTCAATTGACCTAAGATATTTGGCATAAAGCCGGCAGGAATTTCTTCTGCACCGATTTCAAATAATAAATCCTTTGCCATCTTATTTATCTCCTTTCAAAAGTGGGAAACCTAATTCTTCGCGTTTAGCAAGGTATTGTTGTGCACAAATACGAGCTAATGCACGTACACGGCCAATGAAAGCAGTACGTTCGCTGATAGAAATAGCGCCACGGGAATCAAGCAAGTTGAATGTGTGGGAACATTTCAACACATAATCATAAGCTGGTAATACATACCCTGCACCGCAAACGCGTTTTGCTTCTGCTTCGTACATATCAAATAACTTGAAAAGCATATCTGTATCTGCTAATTCAAAGTTATACACGGATTGCTCAACTTCGTTAGCATGCCATACGTCGCCGTATGTAACGTTTTCATTCCATTTAAGGTCATATACGTTTTCTACGCCTTGAATGTACATAGCCAAACGTTCTAAACCGTATGTAATTTCTACGGAAACTGGTTTACAGTCGATGGAACCAACTTGTTGGAAATATGTGAACTGAGTTACTTCCATACCATCAAGCCATACTTCCCAACCAAGGCCCCAAGCGCCCAATGTTGGGGATTCCCAGTTATCCTCTACGAAACGAATATCATGATCTTCAGCGTGAATACCAAGAGTTGCCAAGGATTGTAAGTACAATTCTTGGATATTATCTGGAGATGGTTTCACGATAACTTGGAATTGATGATGTTGGAACAAACGGTTAGGATTATCACCATAACGACCATCTGCTGGACGACGAGAAGGTTCTACATAACATACAGCCCATGGTTCAGGACCAATTGCATGCAAGAATGTAGCAGGGTTCATTGTACCTGCACCCTTTTCGATGTCATATGGATTTTGAACGATACAACCTTGATCGCTCCAGAATTTTTGTAGATTTAAAATAATCTCTTGAAATGTCATTGCTGCCTCCACTTTACACAACCGACATAAAATCAACCATTTCGTTACAAACAAAAAAGTCCCTGTAACGAAAAACGTTACAGGGACGAGTATACCCGCGGTTCCACCCTATTTGGCTTGCGCCCTCTTTTTTCTATGTTGGCCTTTACTAACAGACACCTGCGTTCCTGCCAATGCTCTACAGCGCCTTCAACCAAATGTGAGCTTACACCATCCTCACTCGCTAGAGAGGTTTACTACTCTGCTTCATCGCATATATTATACACAATATTGTAGCAATACAGAGGGATGAATGTCAATCTTTCAGAATATATAATTGTTTAACCAGAGCTATTAAAAGCAATAAACCTAGTTCTAGATATATATCCCATAAATATACTCCATAAATATAAAAATTAAAGCTACTACTAATACAGCTAAGATGAATAACGATGAAAAAATACGCATCAAAAACTATCCTCTTTTTTCATACTCAGTTAGTGTTCCTGCTTTACTTTTACGCCATATCCCCCCTTTACTGATTATCCAGTAAAGGGGGTACATATCAAAGAGAGGCTCTTCATGTTTTAATTGGTATTACACCATAAAGAGATAGCCATGTCGTT
>ERZ856578.7077-NODE-7077-length-12117-cov-2.572508_pt1 | contig 12117 bp, 9 predicted proteins | sample MGYA00514384_ERZ856578 | MGnify/ENA primary metagenome ERZ856578 (study PRJEB29103, sample SAMN06111958) | human gut metagenome | biome: human gut; feature: ankylosing spondylitis patient; material: healthy_person | host: Homo sapiens | place: China:Hangzhou...
CTCAAGGAGGTAGCTAATGATTCAAATTGAAAATATTTATGTGTCTTACCAACAGACATTAGCTCTGGATAATATCACCTTAAACTTGGAGGGACCTAGTATTACTGGAATTATTGGACCAAATGGTGCTGGTAAATCAACTCTAATTAAAGCATTAATTGGTATTATTCCTCACTCTGGAAAAATCCTTTTCAATAAACAACCTATTCATCAGCAATTGAATCGTATTTCCTATGTTGCACAGAAGGCTGATATTGATTTTAACTTTCCGATTACTGTCAGAGAGTGCATCTCTCTAGGACTCTATCCCAAAACCAAGTTCTTTAAACGTCTATCTAAGAGTGATTGGTCTAAGGTCACAGATGCTTTAACACTACTCGGTCTAAATGATTTGGCTCATCGACAAATAAGCCAATTATCAGGAGGTCAATTTCAACGTGTTCTAATCGCTCGTTGTCTTGTACAAGAGGCTGATATTATTTTATTAGATGAACCCTTTGTAGGGATTGACTCCGTTAGCGAAGATATTATCATGAACACCTTGAGAGAACTTAGGGACAAAGGTAAGCTTATTCTTATTGTCCACCATGATTTGAGCAAAGTTCCTCATTATTTTGACCAAGTTATCCTCCTAAATCGTAAACTGATTGCTAGTGGGCCTACTAATCTTATTTTTAATGAGGATAATCTCCGTAAAACCTACGGTAACAGTTTATTTTATAAAGGAGATGTAAATGATTTCTGAATTTATTGATGGTTTGCTAAATTTCCACTTCTTACAAAATGCTCTTATAACGGCTTTAGTTATTGGAATTGTCGGGGGTGCTGTTGGTTGTTTTATTATTCTAAGAGGGATGTCACTTATGGGTGATGCAATTTCACATGCGGTTCTACCTGGGGTAGCCATTTCCTTTATCTTGGGTATTAACTTTTTCATAGGAGCTATCATCTTTGGGCTTTTAGCTTCTACAATGATTACCTATATCAAAAGCAATTCCATTATTAAGAGTGACACGGCAATTGGGATTACCTTTTCGAGCTTTCTAGCTCTCGGTATTATTCTCATCGGTGTTGCTAATAGTTCCACAGATCTCTTTCATATTCTCTTCGGGAATATTCTAGCTGTACAAGACATGGATATGTGGATAACGATTATCGTTTCACTTCTCGTACTAGCAACTATTACAATCTTCTTTCGCCCTCTACTCCTAACATCCTTTGATCCAATTTTGGCCAAGTCTATGGGAGTTAAGGTCACCTTCTACCACTACTTACTTATGGTTATTCTAACTTTGGTTTCTGTAACTGCCATGCAGAGTGTTGGCACTATTCTTATTGTGGCACTTTTAATTACACCGGCTGCCACTGCCTACCTTTATGTTCATAGCCTAAAAACAATGATTCTTCTCTCATCAGGATTGGGGGCTCTGGCATCTGTTCTAGGTCTTTTTATCGGCTATAGTTTTAATATTGCAGCTGGTTCGAGCATTGTATTAACGTCTGCTCTACTCTTTCTCATCAGCTTTTTCATCGCCCCAAAACAAAGTGGCATGAATAAAACTTCTAAACAATAAAAAATAGGATGAAAATAATATGAAAAAAATACTATCAACAATAGTACTACTACTTTTAGCGGTAGTTACTCTAACAGCTTGTACCAATAAACAAGGCAGTAACAAGGATAAATTACGAGTCGTTACGACCAATTCCATTATTGCTGATATCACCAAAAATATTGCCGGAGATAAAATCACTCTCCACAGTATTGTCCCCGTTGGTAAGGATCCTCACGAATACGAACCTCTTCCTGATGATGTAAAGAAGACCTCACAAGCTGACTTAATTTTTTACAACGGCATCAATTTAGAAACTGGTGGAAATGCTTGGTTTACTAAGTTAGTCAAGAATGCTCATAAGACAGAAAATAAAGATTATTTTGCAGTTAGTGATGGTGTTGAGGTAATTTACCTTGAAGGTCAATCAGAAAAAGGTAAGGAAGATCCCCACGCTTGGCTTAATCTGGAAAATGGGATTATTTATGCTCAAAATATTGCCAAGCAACTGATTGCTAAGGACCCTAAAAACAAGACCTACTACGAAAAGAATCTAAAATCCTATACTGACAAACTTAGTAAACTGGACCAAGAAGCTAAAGAGACATTTAACAAGATTCCCGATGAGAAAAAACTGATTGTCACTAGTGAAGGATGCTTCAAATACTTCTCTAAAGCCTATGGCATACCATCTGCCTACATCTGGGAAATCAATACAGAAGAAGAAGGCACACCAGACCAAATCAAAACACTCGTGGAAAAACTACGCCAAACAAAGGTACCAGCTCTCTTTGTCGAATCTAGTGTCGATGAACGCCCTATGAAAACAGTATCTAAGGATACCAATATTCCTATTTATGCAAAGATCTTTACAGATTCTATTGCTGAAAAAGGGCAAGACGGTGATAGCTACTACAACATGATGAAATATAATCTGGATAAAATCACCCAAGGCTTGAATCAGTAAAAATCTCATCTAAGAAATATTCTGTATTCTTATGATAAATCTGTTATACTAAGGTGAGACTATTTTCAAAGGAAGAGAAATGACACCTAACAAAGAAGACTACCTCAAATGTATCTATGAGATTGGTACTGAAGAAGGCAAAATAAGCAATAAGGAAATCGCAAACCGTATGCAGGTGTCTCCACCTGCTGTGACGGAAATGATTAAGAAATTGATTTCAGAAGACCTCATCATTAAAGACAAAGTCAAGGGCTATCTTCTAACGAAAACTGGTAAAATCAATGTCGCTGAACTCTATCGGAAACATCGCCTCATCGAAGTCTTTTTGGTGGACCACTTGCAATACACTTGTGATCAAATTCATCAAGAGGCTGAAATTTTAGAGCATACTGTCTCTGATCACTTCATCGATGCGCTTGACCGCCTACTCAATTACCCCCAAACCTGTCCACACGGTGGGCAAATCCCCAAGTCAGGCCAGCTCATAGAGGAAATCTACAACCAGACTTTTACACAAGACCTAACTCCTGGAAACTATGTACTTCGTCGAGTTCAGGATCAAATTGATTTACTCCATTATTTGGAAACTGTCGGTCTTAAAATTGGAGTAACTTTTACCTTGAAAGGCTTTGACCCTTTTACACAACTCTACCGCCTGAATATTGATGGAAAAGAAATTCAAATTCCAGAAACTGTTGCTAGCAACCTTTATATTGAATCAAACTAAAAAAGCGAGGCTGATAAACACCCTTAGAAGTGTCATCAGTCTCACTTTTTTTACATTTGTTTCAAGCGTTCCACCCGTTCTGAAATTGGTGGGTGCGTATAAAAGAGCTTCTGCAAACCAGATTCCTTTTTAGGGTCATTGATAAAGAGGGCTGCGCTAGCATCATCCACGTGATGTTGCATTGGCGCACTATTATCAAGTTTGAGCAGAGCGTTAATCATACCTTGTGGGTTACGTGTCAATTCGACGCTAGAAGCATCAGCTAGAAATTCACGCTGACGTGAAATAGCCAACTGAACCAGGGTAGCTGCCAAAGGCGCCAAAATAATGGCAATCAAGGAAATAATGAGAAGAATAATCTCCAAGCCACTACTTCCATTACGGTCATCATCATTACGGCGACGGCCTCCACCCCAGAACATCATATTGCGAGCCATACCAGCTAGCATGGTAATCGCAGATGCCAAGGCAACTGCAATAGTCGAGATACGGATGTCATAGTTACGAATATGGCTGACTTCGTGCCCTATGACTCCTTCAAGTTCCTCACGATTCATAACCGCAAGAAGACCTGTCGTAGCAGCCACAGCAGCATTTTTAGGGCTAGACCCCGTCGCAAAAGCATTCATTGAAGGATCATCGACAATAAAGACACGTGGCATCGGTATTTGTGCTACCATAGCCATATCCTCAACCACATGATAAAGGTTTGGAGCGGTTTGTTCATCAACCTCTCGTGCACCATTCATAGCCATAACGACATTGGTTGATTGGAAAATCATGGTAACGGCATAGATAAAACCGATAACTAGAGCAAGAATCAAACCACCGAAGCCTGAACCTAACCAAAGATAGCCGACACCGTAACCAACAAGGCCCAACAAGAGGAAAAAGACCAGGAGCAAAAGCCAAGTCTTTCTCTTATTTCGAGCAATCTGATCAAATAACATATTAGTTACCTAGTCCACTGAAATCAACCTTAGGAACAGCTTTTTCTTCTTCTGGTGTTTCAAGGAATTCAGCAGCCTTAAAGCTAAACATCTTAGCAATAACATTGCTTGGGAATGTTTCCAATTTCACATTGTAGTTACTTGTCACACTGTTATAAAGTTGACGTGAATAGGCAATTTTGTTTTCAGTGTTCGTCAACTCTTCTTGAAGCTGGCTGAAGTTTGCACTAGCCTTAAGGTCAGGGTAACTTTCAGCTACCGCAAAGATTCCAGAAACCTGGCGTGTCAATTCATCACTAGCACGCATAGCTTCTGCTGGTGAAGTCGCAGCTGCTACTTGATTACGAAGTTCTGCTACTTTTTCAAGCGTTGAACCTTCATATTTAGCGTAACCTTTAACTGTTTCAATCAAGTTAGGAAGGAGATCATTACGACGTTTCAATTGAACATCAATTTGACTCCATGCCTCCTTAGTCTGCATACGGCTTTTAACCAAGCCGTTATAACTTGCAATAACAAAAATTACAAGAACAACGATAATGGCAATAATAATCCAAATCATATTTTTATTCCTTTCTTGTACTGAAAAAGAGTCAATTAACCTCTCTTTCAAGTATCTTTGATAGTCTCAGTATATCAAATTTTCAGATAAAAGTGGTAAAATCTGAGTCGTTTTACAAAAAAACTGGACAAGATGTCCAGCTTTTGTATTACTCTTTAGACGTGTGTCGTTTACCTTGGGATATGGCATCTGCTTCTGTCATGGTAACGACATTAGCCTTATTGGTATTGCTAGGCATACTATTGATGTCATACCAATAAACATCTGCTGTTCCATGACGCGCCACATAAACTGTTCTATTCTCTTCTTGTATAGGTTGCACAGGCTCTGGTTCAGAACTTGGTTGTTCAGTCACCTGTGAACTCTCAGAACTAGGCTCAGATGGTGCTTCAGTAAATTCAGTTACCGTATTTGTTGCTGTCCCATCTGCATAATTGATTTCTGCATTTGGTGATTGATTATCTAAGACAACATGCGTAACTCCCTGACTGTCAAGAGTCTCCTTATCTCCACCAAGTTTAATTTCCAAGAGATTTCCAGAACTATCAATACCAACATACTGAAGTTCTACTTGACGAGGCAACAACTCGTCTCCACTGTAGATAGCTGTTACCTTATAATCTAACCAATAGTTAGGATGGAGTGCCAGCCAGTTATCCAAGCGATTCTCGTAATAAAGCATACCTGACTGATTACCTTCGTCGGTTCCTTTATAATTTCCAGAGTTTAACCAGGCAGTCATAGGTACTAAATTCTTGCCCTCGTCATTGACACCAGAAAACTGATAGCCAATCAAATGCCCTCGATTCATTAGCCAAGATTTTGATTTACCATCACCATAATAAAACTTATAGTTATGCCATCCTACAGGATCATATTTTATTTTACCGGGGCGTTTATTCTTTGGCTCGTCCTTATCTTGTAACTGTATATGAGCACTGTGGGCACGTCCTAACTGGTCCTTTTCCTCCATGACAAACTGCTTTTGACCATTAAAAGCTAATATACCATTGTTCTCATCCGCTTGAGCTACTTGAGAGCTTACAGTCAACGATTGTTTGCTAGTATCTACTGAAAATCCGAAACCTAAAGTAAATACTAAAACAAGAAGAGCAAATAAACGAATCCTACCATTTCTTTTTTCTTTCATTATCTTAACTCCTTAATTTTTTATCACTTTAATTATACAGGACCAAATCAAAGTGGATGATTAAAAATAAAGAATAATAATATTAGCCATCTTAGAGCTTGCTTAAAAAACAAGAAACATCCATTTTTTTGGATGCTTCTTACCTATTATTTACCTGCTTTTTTACCTTGTTTTGTAAGGTAAACTGTAGATATACTTAGTGCTGCAGCAACTCCGACAAGAAGGAAGACCGTTGTCGTATTAGACTTACCTTTTTCTTTTGAAGTGCTAGCTTGGCTTTCAGAACTCTTGGCCACCTGTTTTGCCTCAGTTGCTTTATCAACTCGGGCGACATTCTTAGGTGTGTCATCCTTCTTGCCTTCCGCAGCTTCTGACAAATCATTGCTAATCTCTTTGGATACATTTTCAGAGCTTGTAAGTGATGCCGCTTCTGAGGCTAATGTTTCAGAGGCCATAACCGCCATAACTTTACTTGCAATCATATCCACAGACTTCTCATTCAAAAGAGAATTATAGCAAATAGCTTCTGAGGCGAGCTGACTGCTTGTTACAGAGATTTTTAGGTCATTGTTATAAGCGACCTGACTATTTGGTGAGATGCTGACAACTTCAGATCTACGTGCTATTGTTGGAGATTCAGAAACTTTGACATCAACCTGACTTGTTGAACCTTTTTCAATAACTTCTGAAGAAACCTCACTTATCGGATCTTTTTGTGTGCTTTCTGAAGTTGGAGATTTCTCTGGGCTATCAGAAGTAATTGCTAGGTCAGCCTGACTAGTAGATGAAGCTACTGAAGTTTCCTCATTCTTTGGTGACTCAGAGGCTGGAGCAGTTGAGCTTGCCTCACTCTTTGGTGTTTCTGAAACTGAAGTCTCGGAGATCACTTCACTAGTTGAGGCTTCAGAAACTGGAGTGCTTGAACCTGCTTCACTCTTTGGTGTTTCTGAAACTGAAGACTCTGAGATCACTTCACTGTTAGAAGTCTCGGAAACTGGGGCTGATGAACTTACCTCACTCTTTGGTGACTCGGAAACTGAAGTCTCTGAGACTGGATTATTGACAGGCTTTGGTTCAGGTTTTGTTGGAGAAACTGCTGAGACAGCCCCAACAATCGTCGCCTTATTGTCAATCGTATTATTAGATAAACGGATTTCTCCATTACCATTGTCACCCATCTCAAAGTTTTTGGTAATCACTGGATCAGCCAAGGTATTCAATAGTTTATTATTGTAGACATCGACATTCTTGATTGTTCCACGAACTTGTTGGAAATCAATGGCACCACGATGAAGGTTATAGAGGTCATTAGTTGTTCCTGAACGTAAAATGGTATTGTCATGAATCTTAATTCCAGAATCATTGAGGTCAAAATTGTGACCTGCAAAGACAGTGTTTACACGGATACCCGCTCCAGCAAAGACGTCCTTGATGAGGTTTCCTGAAATTTCATGCCCCTTACCACCAAAAATACCGATACCAGCCGCACGCCAGCCTGATTCAATGGTGTTGTTTAGGAATTTATTATTTTCCTCAGCTGCGGCATTTGTGCCATCTGAAATACTTGACCAAATAGCCAAACCATCGTCACCATTTCCACGGATATTAGAGTTTTTAACTGTTGAATTCTTGGTTCCTTGAGCAAAGTTAATACCATCAGCCAAGTTATTACGGATACGAGCATTTTCAACGACAAGACCATCCGTATACTTCATATTCCCCGTCTGGTCGTAGTCTCCAATCCACATACCGACTTCAAAATGCTGAACCCAGATGTCGTGAATTCTCGAATCCTTACCAAGCGTTCCCGAGATAGCCTTGTACTGTGCATCCTCGTTATAGCGAGACGTCAAGTTGGAATCCATATAACCATTGCTCAACTCAATGCCATTACGATTATGTCCGAAGACAATACCACCACCATAGCGTTTGTCACTTGTAAAGTGTAGTTGCGTATGCCAAATACCGGCACCTGAGATTTTTAGATTATCAGCTTCAATATTAACCTGTTTGTCAAAATTGAAACGTCCCTCTGGAATATAGACAGATTTTCCGCTGGCTTTAGCTTCTTCAACAGCTGCAAGTAAGGCAGCTGTGTCGTCACTATCATCATTGGCAGATGCACCCTTATCCACGATATTGATACTGTTTTCGCCTTGGGCAACTGGTGCTGGAGCCTGTTCTAGCTCAATAAAGTCAATACCGTAAGGGACATTGTCATCCTTCTTTTTAACTAGAGAAATCTTATCACCAGATTTCAATTGAATATTTTTGAGGAGAAGACGTGTCTCATCAAAACGAAAACGTGCACTGGAACCATCAATGGCTTGATCATACTCATGGTCCCCTTTAAGGTACTGCCATGCTGAGTGAGATGACAAATCAAGATTACCAACGCTTGAACCATTGACCTGCACATCCAACTGACCTGATGCACCATCAGGTATTGTATAACGGACATTCAAAGCATTGGCTGGCTCAGTAACATTGAAAGTAACTGCCGCATCCTTTTTAGGAAGCTCAACATAAGTTTGGTTAGTCGCTTCCACAGCCGTAGATTCCATGTCCGTTGATTGCTGGATTGTAGCACCATTTTCAACACTTGCATTTTCTACCTCATGAGTCGTATAAGGCATTTTTGCACCGTAACCTTCTGTGCTGTACTCCTTTCCTTGACCTTGGTCCTCAGTCGCATTGGTTAGAATATTTGCTGACGTTTCTTGAGTTTGTGGGTTACTTGCCTCAACCAATTGATCAATGGTCGGAGTCTGTTCAGCTGCTTGAACAGTTGTTACCTGAGGCTGAACTGGAGCAATATTGGCAGGCTGTGACGCTTGCACAGTCTCAACTGATGCTGGTTCGGAAGTCGCCAATTGTGCCCTTGAGGCTGTTTGAGGTGTCTGTGCCTGATTTGAGGCATCAGTCAAATCACTAATCGATTGTGCCTCATCAGCCTGAGCTGCTTGCCCATTGGCAAGAGCCATAAAGCCAATCAAGGCTGACGCTGCCCCAATAGAATATTTACGGATGCTGTACTTTGGTTTCGTTTTTCTTTCTCTAAACAAGTCTATTCTCCTGATACTTTTTTTCACAATCTCTCTATCTTAGGACCAAGCCGTCCTTTGAAAGAAAATAAAGATTCTCTCATATTAAAAAATGTTAATAATGCTGTTGTTTTTCTTATTAAAAACAAACCAAAGTAAATTATAAGGGATGAGAAAACAAAATAAAAGGCTAAGTAATCCAGTTTAACAAGGCCTTAACAAAATTGTCATATTAGAAAGTTCAGTCATTCATTTCTAAATTATAGTCTAAAAATGTCGCACAAAAAGGTAATTTCTTTCACGTGTAAGAAAGAGAAAACTCTAAATTTCCATAAAGGCTTATTTAGCAAGATTTATCGGCTAAAACAATCAAATTGTATTAAATCTGTTTTCTCAGATTTATGTCAAACGTTTGACAGTCTTTTTTAATTTTACGCTTCAAAGTATTATTTTCCGAATGTTTTAGTATTACAAATGTTAAATACCCAAAAATAAAAAAAGAGACAAAAACTGCCTCTGACTTTTCAAATAAATGTTTATTCCTAACTGATTCTTACGATAACAATGTCTCTAATTCTTCAAGCGATAGACCAGTCACATCTGACACCACTTCTAACGACAGAACTTTTGACAGCATCTTACGAATCAGTTCTAGTTGTCCCTCATAACGACCTCGTTCTAATCCTTGTTTAAGTCCACGCTCTAGTCCCTGCTCTAACCCTTGTTCCAAACCTTCCTCACGTGCTTCATCGATAGCTGTTTCCATAGTCATGTCATAATTTTCTTGAATACGTATGCGTTCATCAATCATCGCCTTTTCCTCCTGTGTCCAGCTGGATGAATCCAGTAATGAATCGGCATGCGTGACCGCTCGGCTAGGTGCCTTAGAAAATGGGAGATTTCCAAAGAACTCTAGCCACTGCCGCCCTTCATCCCTGATATGCTTATCTTTATTATACTTATCCAACTCTAAAAAGGCAATCTGAAGAAGGTTCTGCTGTTTCCCATCCTTATAGTAAGCATTCAAAGGCCTACCCGTCCGACTATTGGCCATCCAATAAGTATTAATCGGGGACTCCTCATCTGGCAACAAGGTCTTTTCCAAGATTGCTATGCCATAGACTGGCTCCATCTGCTCATACATCTTGTGTGTCTGCCCTTGTTGGCGTAAGTGTTGCACATTTTCTACTAGCTGGTTAGCCAAATAATAATGAAAACGATTGAGAAAATAATGCTGCTTACGCACCTGAATCTCAATGATAACCTCAGTTCCATCATTCAACTTAGCTCGAACATCCACCGAGGTTGAAAAGAGCTCATCCTCATCAAAGTCCTTTTTATGAAGCTGTGTCCCCTCCAAAATCTGAGCATCCACAACATCCAAATCCAAAATATCTCGAATAAATGCTACCGTCACCTCAGGCAGGCTAAAAATCTTCTTAGCCATGATATCCAAGGTCGGTGAGACATGCTTATGTCTTTTTTCCATTTACATCTCCTCAATTAAAAATAGAGGGTTGTCCCCTCTACTTCTATTATTCGGAAAAAGTAAATGAAAGCTTGCAACTACCCCTTAAATGCTTCCACAAAAGCCTTGAGTTCTTCGTCTGCTTCTGGTGTTGTTCCATGAAGCTGGCCAAGCATGTCAAGAAGGGACGCTGTCTGACTTTCAATCGTCGCATTGGTCTGATTAATCTTAGCTACAATCTCGGTCAAGGGCTCCACTTCTTCTTCCTCAAAGGTATCCACATAACGAGGAATATTAAGGTTGTATGCATTTGCCACAATCTCTGCAAAGCTATCCATATGGGCGAACTTGTCCATATCCTCACGGCTCTTATAAGCATCGAGAATCTTCTCAATATGAGCGTCCGTCATGATGTTCTGATTTTTCCCCTTATCAAACTCCTTAGAGGCATCGATAAAGTAAACATCACGATTGGTGCGGTTCTTTTTGAGAATGATAACCGTCGTCGGAATACTAGTGTTAAAGAAGATATTAGCAGGCAGACCGATAACCGTATCAATAGCACCTTCTTCCAATAAAGCTTTACGAATAGTCCCTTCGGCATTACCACGGAAAAGCACCCCATGAGGTAGGACAATAGCCATAACACCATTGTCTTGTTTCAAGTGATAGTAACCATGCAAGAGGAAGGCAAAATCGGCCTTAGACTTAGGTGCTAGTTTCCCAAATGGTGAGAATCGGGGATCATCCATGAAACCTGAGCTAGCAGACCACTTAGCTGAATAAGGTGGATTCATGAGAACACCATCAAAGTTAGTCGGCTCTTGGGTTGGCCAATCCTCATCCAAGGTATCAGCGTTGTGTAAGAACTGATTTTCAATCGGCACACCATGCAGAATCATGTTCATACGTGCCAGGTTATAAGTTGAGGTATTTAACTCTTGACCAAAGTAAACCACTGTCTGTGGTTGGCGTGAATAGCGTTTGGCATTAAGCAAGAGCGAGCCTGACCCCATTGTGGCATCGTAAAGGGTAAAGCCTTGCTTGTCCTCACGTCCTAAAAAGGCAATCTGGGTCATGAGTTTGGCAACAGGTTGCGGTGTATAGAACTCACCAGCTTTTTTACCCGAATCCGTCGCAAACTGACCAATCAAGTACTCGTAAGCATCCCCCAACATATCACCAGCATGACCTGCCACATCTAAGACAGCCAACTCTTTCATCACAGCCGCAACCGTCTGGTTTTGCTTTTGAGGAGTCGCTCCAAGTTTCTTAGAGTAGAGGTCAATGTCTTCAAAAAGGTTTTCATAAAGCTCGTCGCTCTGCTCAATATCACGGAAGCCCTGAGCCAAGTCCTCTAGCTGGAAGCTTCCATCATTCACTCGCTCTACCAAGGCCGTAAAGGTCAAGTCAGGATGAATGGCATAACTCATCTCATCAGTAATAACTGCCAAGAGGTCCTCGTGAGTCTCCTCATCCTCGTAGTATTTGCGATAGACTGCCAGTGCCTCTTCCAAGCTTTCTGTCTCCTCCTCCATGGTCCCTGCCACGAAAAAGAGCATCTTGTCAGACAGGTACTTATAAAAGACCATGCCCAAAAGATAGGACTTGTAGTCATTGGCATCCATCTTGGAGCGGAGAACATCCGCTGAATTCCACAGGGCTTGGTAGAGCGACTGGGACGTTTGTGTTGTTT